>NPIF01000832.1_pt2 | contig 250043 bp, 201 predicted proteins | sample 8637461 | NCBI WGS metagenome assembly NPIF01 (sample SAMN07420641, study PRJNA396082) | bioreactor metagenome | isolation source: sample BR12 brine-fed electro-methanogenic bioreactor BR | place: Japan: Kochi | collected 2016-12-09 | reverse complement strand
GCGAAGAGCTGAAAAAACGCCTACCGGTAAATCAAAAGATATGGTTTTTGTTTTCATGCGAAAATCTCCTTGTCTATTCAACATAGCTTAAGCTTATTTTCAAAAAATATCAATTTATGAAAACTTCACCATATCCCCGGTCGAAGTGCCTTTGGCCTGATATCCCACAAAGAACAGGTCGTCTTTGGAGTCGTTCAGACCGTGTTTCAGGTAGTTTCGGAAAGTCCCAGGCGTTGCCGGTCCTGGTATGTGCCGTCCTGGACGCGGCGGCACCAGTCCAGGTTTTGCAGGTACCAGATCACGGTTTTGCGGATGCCGGTGTCAAAGGTTTCTTCCGGGGTCCAGCCCAGGTCGTCCTGGATTTTGGCGGCGTCGATGGCGTAGCGCAGGTCGTGGCCGGGGCGGTCCGGTACATGGGTGATCAGCACGGGCAGCCCGTAAGTGCGGTGCCAGGCCCGGACCAGGTGGTCGCCGGCGGCTTTGCTGGCGGAATAGGGCGAGCTGGGGGCATACGGGGTCTGTTCGGTGAAGAAACCGCCGGTGTCGGCCAGGTCCCCGAAAACTTCGTCTGTGGACACGTGCAGGAAGAGGAACGATTCCCGGACAGGGTCGTCCAGGGTCTGGAGATGGCGGCGGGCCGCTTCCAGCAGGGTGCCGGTGCCGGTGATGTTGGTCTGGATGAACGCGGCCGGTGCGTCAATGGAACGGTCCACGTGGGATTCCGCGGCCAGGTGCAGGACGGCGTGGGGCTGGTAACGGTCAAAGCACCGGGTCACTTCGGCGGCATCACAGATATCCACCTGCTCAAAGAAGTAACGGGGACTTTCGGACACCGGGGCCAGGGACTCCAGGTTGCCGGCATAGGTCAGCTTGTCCAGGTTCATCACCTGGTGCGGGGTGTTGGTGATGAGATGGCGGACAAGGGCTGAGCCGATGAAGCCGGCGCCGCCGGTGACGAGCAGGGTCATGGGGGTCTGGTTTTACATGTTTGGCATAGCTCCGCTCTGTCGGTTACAATGGATCGGGCGTTGTAACCGATGTGGATTGACGGTTGGGCGTTTTTTTTGGGCTACTTTTCCCAGATCAGCAGATGGGGTCTGGCAGCCAGGTCTTTTTCAAAGGTTTCAAATTCGGACCGGTCCAGGACCAGGTGCCGGATTTTGCGGTTGATGTAGCGCTCGGTTTTCCGGGTCAGGTCGTGCAGGTGATAGTTGTCGATGTCTCCCACCAAAAGCAGGTCGATGATGCCGGTATCCTTTCCCATGGCGTAGTCATCCAGCAGATAGGCCTGTTCCAGGTTCCCCAGCCGGGTGACGATGCTGTCGATGACCTGGTCCACGCCCAGCACTTTTCTGGCCATGGACCCCAGTTCCGGGAACAGGGGGTGTTTTGTGTTGGCTTTGTACCAGATTTTTCTGCCCTGTTTTTCGGCGGTGATCAGGTCGCTGCCGGACAGGTGGGTCAGTTCCGACCGCACCGCATTGGAGGACACATCAAACTCGCCGGAAAGCTGCCGCAGATAGGCCTGGGAATCCGGGTTGGTAAAAAACCGCAGCAGCAGCTTGATTTTGAGCTTTGACTGGATGATGCCGGAAAAAAGGGTGGTATCCATCGCTGCCTTCGTTTGTTATGTTCAATATTATTGCTCATAACAGGGTGTATTTTGTTTGTCAATCTTTATTTTCAGGGTTTCACTGCCGGTTACGGGCCGGGTCCGCTTTGATCAGGATCTTGACCGTCTGGTTCTCAGGGTTGTATAGTGCCGTGGAAATGGCGTGACCCATGGACCGAAGTATGGCATAAACCCTCATCAAAGAGAGGATCTGTGTACAAGGACAAAAAAATCTGCGTGGTGGTGCCGGCCTACAACGAAGGGACCCAGATCGCCGGGGTGATCGAAACCATGCCGGATTTTGTTGATGCAATGGTGGTGGTGGATGATGCCAGTACCGATGATACGGTCCGGGTGGTAAAAGAGTGCCGGCAGGGCAGGGAGGATCTGTTTCTGATCGAGCATGTCGCAAACCAGGGGTGCGGCGGGGCCGTGATCACCGGGTATGCGTGGGCACTGGAGCGGGATTTTGATGTGGTGGTCCGCATGGACGGGGACGGGCAGATGAATCCGGATGACCTGACCTCCCTGATCGATCCGGTGGCGGAAGGAAAAGCGGATTTTGCCAAAGGGAACCGTTTTTTTTCCGGCAAAGCCTATGACGTGATGCCTAAGCTGCGGTTTCTTGGCACGGCCTTTTTGTCGCTGCTCACCAAGATCGTTTCCGGGTACTGGCATCTGTCCGATTTTCAGTCCGGATATGTGGCCATCAGCCGGAAAGCCCTTAAAACCGTGGACTGGCACCAGATGTACAAGCGGTACGGCCAGCCCAATGACCAGCTGATCCTGTTGAATGTCTTCAATTTCCGGGTCAAGGATGTGCCGGTGGACCCGGTGTATCATGTGGGGGAGGTGTCGGGCATCAAGATCAAAAAGGTGATTTTCACCCTGGGATGGCTGCTGGTGAAGCGGTTTTTCTGGCGGCTCAAGGAAAAATACATTATCCGGGATTTTCATCCCCTGGTGTTTTTCTATGCCCTGGGGATCCTGCTGGGCGGGATGTCATTTCTGCTGTTTGTAAGGGTGTTCTACATCTGGGCGGCCAGCGGTAATATCCCTACCATCAATGCGTTTGCCGCGTTTTCATCCTTTATCGCCTCCGCCCAGTTCACGTTGTTTGCCATGTGGTTTGACATGGAGGCGAACAAGCACCTGCGGCCGGATGGTGAGTAAAAGTTACGCCGTCAACAGCCATTTCCAGATTGGAACAACGTTGATGCCGTTATCCAGGTGGGCTTCATCATCCCAGGTGACAATGGTTCCTGAAGCGACAGCCAATTCTTCCATGGCATGCAGCAGTCCCCGGTATTCCCGGTCAAACGTTTTTTTGTCAGCCATCTGCCAGCTGACCTGGATCAGTTTGATTTCGCCTGTCAGTGGATTTTTGGCCAAAAAATCGGTTTCATACCCGTCTTTGGTTGTGACATATTCCACCTGAAATTTTTGCCGGCGCAAATGCATGAATACCAGATTTTCGAGTGTCGGCCCCAAATCAGCACTGCTTTGAAAGGTCATGGCATTTTTCAGGCCGGTGTCGATGGTGTAAATTTTAACAGGGTTGATCATTCTGGCTTTTTCAGACCGGGTGTGGATGGGCACCCGGTAAAAGACAAAGGCATCTGTCAGGTGATCCAGATAGTTGTACAGGTTGTTTTTGGTGCATTTTATCAACATGCTTTTCAGGGTGTTGTAAAACCGGTTGACACTGAATTTTCTGCCCGAGGACTGCATCAGTGTCCTGACCAGGTGTTTGATGGCCGGGATATTTCCCACTTGATGCCGCTCGATTACATCTTTCAAAAGAACGGCATCAATATAACTTTGCAGCACTTCGGTTTTTGTATTTGAATCCATGGATTGAATTTCAGGAAATCCGCCGGTTTCAAAATATTGCTTGACTGAATTTCTGAGAATCGCTGCGGTTTTTGATCCAAAAGACGCCGGGGTATCGGTAAACAGGTCGTGATATCTTAAATATTCCTGGAAACTGAACGGGAATATTTCTGTTGTCAGGGACCGTCCCCTGAGTCCGGTGGCAATTTCCGTGCTCAGCAGCTTGGAAGAGGAACCGGTAATGAACACTTGAATGTTTTCCGAATCCAGCAGCCGGCGGATAAACATTTCCCACCCGTCGATTCGCTGCAGTTCATCCAGAAAAAAATAGCAGGTATGATTTTTGTTTTCAGGAAATTTGCCGTAATAGACATCCAGAATGCCCTGAAAATTATCAACAGTGAATTCCAGCAATCTCTCGTCTTCAAAATTCAGGTAAAGAATTTGATTTAAAGGAATATTTTCATGAAGCAGCTGGTTGATTTTTTGATAACAGCACCAGGTTTTTCCGGCACGGCGCATGCCGATAACTACATCTGCTTTCCCTTTGATTTCAAAAAAACGGGCTGCCCGGGGAACAGGGTCCGGCAAGGTCCGTTCCAGGAAGTCGTCAATGAGTTGTGATACTATTTGCTTCATATGACAAAAACACTATCTCTAAATAAAATACAAATCAAGATAATTTTATCTTTTTTTTAAATATAAATATTCTGATGCTGGGTAAGCCGTGCTGGGGTTGCTTTGATATGTTTCTTGACTTTTCAGGCGTTTAGCACTAAGTATGACAGTTTGATATATGGATGACTGACGACCAGATTCGGAGGACGAATGGATTATAAAAAAACGCTCAACCTGCCTTCAACCCAGTTTGCCATGAAGGCCAATCTGCCCCAGCGGGAACCGGAACAGCTCAAACAGTGGGATAACAAAAAGATCTATGACAAACTGCGGGAACAGGCCAAAGACCGGCCTTTGTTCATCCTCCATGACGGCCCTCCGTATGCCAACGGCCACCTTCACATGGGCCATGCCATCAACAAAATTTTAAAGGACATCATTGTGAGGTCCCGGCAGATGGCAGGCTTCAACGCGCCTTATGTGCCGGGATGGGACTGCCACGGGCTGCCCATCGAGCACAATGTGGACAAGCAGCTGGGGTCGAAGAAAAAAGAGATGACACCGGTTCAGGTCCGCCAGGCGTGCCGGAAGTATGCGGCCAAATTTGTGGATATCCAGAGAGACGAGTTCAAGCGGTTCGGCGTGGCCGGGCAGTGGGAAACCCCTTATCTGACCATGAATTCCGCGTATGAAGCCAGAATCGCCAAGGAATGCGGCGAGTTTGCCCTGGCAGGGGACATGTTTCTGGGCAAAAAACCGATTTATTGGTGCTGTTCCTGCCAGACCGCCCTGGCGGAAGCCGAGATCGAATACCATGACCACACCTCTCCCTCCATTTACGTGAAGTTTCCGTTCAAGGACGACCTGTCGGACCTGATCCCGGATGCAAAAGATACGCCCGTGTCCATGGTGATCTGGACCACCACGCCCTGGACCATTCCCGCCAACTTAGGGGTCTGCATTCACCCCCAGTTTGTATATGCAGCGGTAAAAACAAAAGATCACGGGATATTGATCGTGGCCAAAGAACTGGTGGCAAAGGTGATGCAGACCCTGGGGCTGGAAGATTTTCAGGTGCTGAAGGAACTCAATCCCCTGGATCTGGAAAAAAAGACCTGCCTGCACCCCATTTACGGGACCGATTCCCTGGTCGTTCTGGGAGACCATGTCACCCTGGATGCCGGGACCGGGTGCGTGCACACGGCGCCTGGCCACGGGGCCGACGACCATGTGGTGGGCAACAGATACGGGCTGGACTGCTATTCTCCGGTGGAGGACAACGGGGTGTTTTCAGAAGGGGTGCCCTTGTTTGCAGGCGAGTTCATTTTCAAGGCCAACAAACATATCAATGAGGTGCTGGATGAAAAACAGGCCCTGCTGAAAAACGACAACCTGTCCCATTCCTACCCGCACTGCTGGCGGTGCAAGAACCCGGTGATCTACCGGGCCACCCCCCAGTGGTTCATCTCCATGGACAAGCTGGGCCTGCGGGAAAAGGCCCTGGAGCAGATCAACCATGTAGAGTGGGTGCCGTCCTGGGGAAAGGAACGCATCTATGCCATGATCGAGAACCGGCCGGACTGGTGCCTGTCCCGGCAGCGGTCCTGGGGGGTGCCCATTCCGGTGTTCCATTGCCGGGACTGCAAGGAGATCTATGTGACCAGGGAATCGGTGGACAAAATTCATCAATTGTTCCTGGAGCATTCCTCCGACATCTGGTTTGAAAAGGAAGCGGCTGATCTCATGCCGGAAAATGCCGTGTGCGGCAAGTGCGGCAGCAGACATTTCACCAAGGACCACAACATTCTGGATGTATGGTTTGACTCCGGGGTCAGTCATGCGGCGGTGCTCACGGAATTTCCCGGGCTGCGAAGGCCGGCCGACATGTACCTGGAAGGTTCGGACCAGCACCGGGGCTGGTTTCATTCCTCTTTGCTGACCGCAGTGGGCCGCACCGGCAAGGCCCCGTATAAAACGGTGCTTACCCACGGGTTTGTGGTGGATGAGGCCGGCCATAAAATGTCCAAATCCGTGGGCAATGTGGTGGCCCCTGAATCGGTGATCAAGCAGTTCGGGGCCGATGTGCTCAGACTGTGGGCCGCATCCGCCGACTACCGGGGGGATGTGAGCATCTCCAACAACATCATCAAACAGCTGTCCGATGCCTACCGCCGGATCCGCAACACCTGCCGGTTCATGCTGGGCAATTTCACGGATTTTGACATGGCCGCCGATGCCAGGCCCGTTGCCGGGATGGGGGAGCTGGACCGGTTCATCCTGCACCGGCTGTACCAGGTGACGAAAAAAGCGGTGAACGCCTATGACATCTATGAATTCCACACCATCTACCATGCCCTGCACAATTTCTGCGTGGTGGATCTGTCCGCGTTCTACCTGGATATCATCAAGGACCGGCTGTATACCTCGCCGCCGAAAAGCCCGGAACGGCGGGATGCCCAGACGGTCATGGCCATTATTCTGGACTCTCTGGTGAAAATCATGGCCCCGGTGCTGCCGTTTACTGCGGAAGAGATCTATGCCCACATGCCTCCGGGAAAAGACAGAAGAGAAAGCGTGCACATGGAAGCCATGGCTGTGGCGGATCCCGCCTGGCAGGACAAAGACCTGGCCCATAAATGGACCCGGATTCTGGCATTGCGGTCTGAAGTGACCAGGGCTCTGGAGGCGGCCAGAAAAGACAAGCTCATCGGTCATCCCCTGGATGCGGCCGTTGAAATCCGGCTGCCGGACAATGAATTAAAGGGATTTGTCCGGGACCTGGACCTGCCGCTGTCTGATATTTTTATCGTGTCTGAAGCAGGGCTTGCAGAAACGCTGGACCCGGGGGCATTTCATAGCAAAGAGATCCCGGGTCTGGAGATTGCCGTGACAAAGGCGGCCGGGGAAAAGTGTGAGCGCTGCTGGCGGTTCAGCCCGGCCATCGGACAGGATGACCGCTTTCCCACGGCATGTGACCGGTGCGCATCGGCCCTGGAACAGATTCTGTAAAAAGGGGTTGTGGAAAAAAAAGAAACCATACGCCTGATCCTGGTGAGCGGGATCGTGGTGCTGGCGGACCAGGTCACCAAAAAGATCATCATGGCATCCCTGGCGCTGCACGAATATATTGTGGTGATTGAAGGGTTTTTCAATATCACCCATGTGCTGAACCCGGGCGGGGCGTTCGGCTTTTTTGCCACCCAGTCCGATGTGGTGCGCAAACTGGTGTTTCTGGTATTGTCCTCAGGGGTGGCCCTGTTTATCCTGTGGTTCTACCGCCGGGTGGCCGGGACCCATGTGGTTCTGTCCTGGGGCCTGGCGCTGATTTTCGGGGGGGCTGTGGGCAACCTCATCGACCGGTTCCGTTACGGGCATGTGGTGGATTTTCTGGATTTTTACATCGGTACGGCCCACTGGCCCGCCTTTAACGTGGCGGATTCCGCCATCAGTGTCGGCATGGCCATTCTGCTCTACCACGTGGTATTCAAAAAAATGCCGGAGGTATGACATCATGCATCCGATTCTCATCCATTTTCACGGGGTCACCCTGTATACCTACGGGATGTTTCTGGCCCTGGGGTTTCTGGCCGCCATCTGGTTCACCAACCGGAACGCCCGGTTTCACGGCATCAAAGCGGAGGATATTTCCGATCTGTTTTTTGTCATCCTGATTTCAGGGATCATCGGGGGCCGCCTGCTGTATGTGATCCTCAATTTTGAGGCGTTCCGGGCCAGCCCGCTGGACATCTTCAAGCTGTGGAACGGGGGACTGGTCTTTTTCGGCGGGTTTATCACCGCAGTGGCCGCCTCCGTTGTCACCCTGAAAATCAAAAAAATGCCGTTTCTCAAGACCGCAGACATTATTGCACCGGGCGCGGCCCTGGGACACGGCATCGGCCGTCTGGGCTGTTTTTTTGCCGGGTGCTGCTACGGGCGCCAGTGTGACCTGCCCATTGCGGTCCAATTCTCCCATCCGGAGAGCCTGGCGCCGTTGCATGTGCCGCTGCATCCCACCCAGCTGTATATGGCGCTGGCCAACCTGGCCCTGTTTTTCATTCTGGTGTTTTTTCAGCGCCGCAAACGGTTTCACGGGATGATTTTTTTAAGCTATATCATCTTGTACTCGGTGTTCCGGTTTATCATTGAGTTTTTCCGGGGGGATTTCCGGGGGGATTTTTTCTTTGACTTTTTGTCCGTGTCCCAGGGAATCGGGATACTGGCCGTTCTCATCGCTGCCATTGTGATGGTGAAGCTGGCCCTGTCCACCCATGCCGACCGTTAAGCATGGGGCCCTGACCCAGTGGCTGGAAAAATCCGGCAATCAGATTCCCGCATTCGTGCTGTGCGCCGGGGAAGACTATCTGGTGGAAAAAGCGGTGGACCGGATCAAATCCTGCATCATGGCAACCGCGCCGTCCGGATGTCTTCTGGAGACCCTGGACGGACGGATGACCTCCATGGGAGATGTGATCGAGCAGGTTGCCACGTTTTCCTTTTTCGGCGGCAAACTGGTGCTGGTGAGACATTCCCCCATGTTTGCCCTCAAGGCCGGGGCAGGGGAGGTGTCTTATTCGGAAAAAGACCTGGACCGGTTGTCGGACACCGTTCAGGGCGGCATACCGGACGGGCATTTTCTGGTGATGACGGCCGGGTCTCTGGACCGGCGCCGAAAAATTGTCAAAACCCTGGAGAAAACCGGCCTGATCGTTGACTGTACCGTGCCCCAGGGGGCTCGAAAGGCGGACCTGGATGATCAGCGCCGGATTCTTGAGGATGTGGCGGGAACGGTACTGGCAAAGATCGGCAAAACCCTGGATCCGGCCGGGTTTTCCGAGCTGGTGGAGCGCACCGGGTTCAATCCGTCCCTGTTTGCACAAAACCTGGAAAAATTGACGGCATATGCCGGTGACCGCTCCACAATATCCCGAGCCGATGTGGCGGCCATCATCCAGCGGGACAAAAAAGACCCGATTTTCAGCCTCACCAATGCGATGATGGAAAAAAATGCCGGCCAGGCCCTGTTTTATCTGTCTTCTCTGCGGAAAGACGGGTTTCATCCACTCCAGATCCTCAAATCCTTTGAAAACCTGGTGCGCCGCATGCTGCTGTTCAAGGCGTTTTCACTGGAGTTTTGTGAAAAACACCCGAACGTCCGGCTGGACCGGATGCATTTCAACGGGTTTAAGCAGCAGGTTCTGCCAGCCATTATCGAACATGACCAGGCCCTGCAGAATCCGGCTGCCCGGGATGAGGCAGACCAGGCGGCCGGAGATTCGTTCAAGGATCTGGTGCTGGCGCCGAACCCCAACAGTCCGTATCCCATATTTCAGACCTTTGACAAATCGGTCCGGTTCTCTCTGGACGAGCTGAGATCCGCCATGATATCTTTGGGGGACCTGGATTATGCCCTGAAATCGTCATCCGCTGATGCGAACGCCGGCATCGAACAGTTTGTCATGACTTTCTGCCGAAAAGGAGGCCCTTCCCATGCAGCGTAAAACCAAAATCATCGCCACCATTTCCACCCTGAACAGCTCTATGGAGTTTATCAAAGGGCTTTACCGGGCCGGCATGAATGTGGTCCGGCTAAACACGGCCCACATGACCCATGCAGACGCGCTCATGGTGGTGGAAAACACCCGGGCGGTGTCCGAAAAGATCGGGATTCTGCTGGACACCAAAGGCCCTGAGATCCGTACCTGTGATGCCGAAACCCCCCTGACGGTCCGGCACGGGGAATGGATCCGGATCAAAGGGGACCCTACCGGGATTTCCAGGGATGATATCATTTATGTGTCCCATAAAGGGTTTGTCAATGATGTGCCCATGGGCAGTTCGGTATTGATCGATGACGGCACCGTTGCCCTGGCGGTCATGGATCAGCAGGATGATTTTCTGGTGTGCCATGTGGAAAACGACGGGGTGATCCATCCCAGAAAAAGCGTGAACATCCCGTCGGTCCATGTCAAGCTGCCGGCCCTGAGTGAAAAGGACAAAAAATTCATCGAGTTTGCCGCGGATCATCATCTGGACTTCATTGCCCATTCCTTTGTCAGAAACAAGGAAGATGTGCAGGCGGTTCAGGCGATTCTGGACAGAAAAAAATCCCCCATCAAGATCATTGCCAAAATTGAAAACAGCCAGGGCGTGGAACATATCGACGAGATCCTGGATCATGCCTACGGCATCATGATCGCCAGAGGGGACCTGGCCGTGGAGATCCCCACGGAAAAAATCCCGTTGATCCAGAAAAAGATTGTCACCAAATGCATCGAGCGGCGGAGCCCCGTGATCGTGGCCACCCAGATGCTGCATTCCATGATCGACTCCCCCAGACCGACGAGGGCCGAAGTGTCGGATGTGGCCAACGCCTGCCTGGACCGGGCCGATGCCCTGATGTTGTCCGGGGAGACTGCCAGCGGAAAATACCCGGAAGTGGCGGTGCGGACCATGGCCAAAATCGCCAGGGAAGTGGAAAACAGTCTGAGCAGTTTCATCAACACGCCGTATACATCGGAAAAAGTCGTGACCGCGTATCTTGCCAAGGCGGCGGTCAAGGCGGCGCTGCGGCTGAACACCAAAGCCATTGTGGCGGATTCCCTGACCGGGTATACCATTCTGGCCCTGGCCGCCTACCGGGGGGACAATCCCATTTTTGCCCAGGTATATGACAAACGGGTGATGCGTCAGTTGTCCCTGTCGTTCGGGGTGTCCGCCGATTACATTCCCATGAATGCGGGATCCATGGAATCTTTGAAACTGTCCATCTGCCGGCTCCTGGAAGAAAAAAAACTGGCGGACGATTCATTGATCATCGTGCTGGCCGGGAGTTTCGGGCCGGCCCATGGCGCATCGTTCATCGAGATCGCCTCGGCCGGCACCTTTAAACTGAAATGCGTTACGATGTAAGGGGCTGGGATGCAGGCGGCTGGAACAGTTCTTCGGCGTTGTAGGAACTTCTCACAAAGGGTCCGGACGCCACTTTTCTGAACCCCATTTTCCGTGCGATGTCCGCCAGTTCGTCGAATTCTTCCGGCGGATAAAATCGGTGTACCGGCAGATGGTTCCGGGTGGGCTGGAGGTACTGGCCGATGGTGAGCATGTCGCACCCGTGATCCGCCAGATCCTGAAGGGTCTGCGTAAGCTGTGTCCGGGTTTCTCCCAGTCCCACCATGATGCCGGATTTGGCGGGCATGTCCGGGTTCAGGCGCTTGACGTTTTTCAACAGGTCCAGGGATCTCTGGTACTCGGCCTCAGGTCTTGCTTGTATGTACAAATCAGCCACGGTTTCGATGTTGTGGTTGATCACATCCGGGCCGGCATCCATCACGGTTTTCAGGGCATCGACATCCCCTTGGAAATCCGGTATCAGCACCTCCACCCGGATGGTCTGTCCTTTCTCCTGTCCCATCTGTTTGATCGCACGGATCACGGCGGCAAAATGGGCGGCCCCGCCGTCGGGCAGGTCGTCTCTGGTGACCGACGTCACCACCACGTAATGAAGCCCTAAGTCCCGGGCGGTTTTTGCCACCCGGGCCGGTTCCTCCGGGTCCACGGGCAACGGCGGCCGGGCCGTGACGTTGCAGAACCGGCAGTGCCGGGTACACTGGTCGCCTAAGATCATGAAGGTGGCCGTGTCCTTTGAAAAGCATTCAAACATGTTGGGGCAGTTGGCTTCCTGGCACACCGTGTGCAGCCCGGCCCCGGACAAAAGCCGGGTGACCCGGGCGTAATCCCCGCCCCTGGGCAGGTGTTTTTTCAGCCAGGCCGGCTTTCCTTTACGGATCGTTGTGTCATGCATGAACCGACTCCTCTGGTTTGACCGGATGATAATTAAACCACCGGCAGAAATAGGTGATCAGGGTTTCTTTGACCGCATCCATGGGAAGCGGGGGATCGGTCACCCCCTGGTCTTCCAGTTCCTGTTTCAGGGAAGTCATGGAAACACCGGACATGCCGCAGGGGTTGATCCAGGAAAACGGGGTCAGGTCCATGGACACGTTCAGGGCCAGGCCGTGGATACTGATGCCGTGCTTGATGGACAACCCCACGGACCCGATTTTCTTCGAACCTTTCCACATGCCGTGGTTTCTGGGGTCCCGGTGGATGGGCACGCCGAAATCTCTGGCTGTCTGTCCCATGATCTCCTCGAGGCCATACACAAAATCCGTGACCCCGATTCTGGCCTGTTCCAGGTCCACCACCGGGTACAGCACGGCCTGGCCGGGTCCGTGGCAGGTGACATTGCCGCCCCGGTCCGTCTGCACCAGGCTGACCCCCCGGTCTTTGAGAAAATCCTCGGACACGGTCAGGTTTTCTTTGCCCCCGTTTCTGCCGAAGGTGAACACGGGCGGATGCTGGACAAAAAAGATGGTATCCGGCCGGGTCCGGTCTTCGAGTTTTTCCCGGCGGACGGTTTCCTGTAAATCCAGTGCCCGGGTGTATTCCAGGAGACCTAAATCCCGGAATACACCGGCACGGGACAGGGTATTTATCCTCTGAGGCATGGCTTTCTGGCGGCGGCCACTTCATCGAGCCGCGTCACCTTGGGCAGCACCGGGGCGGAAGTCAGCTTCTCCGGGTCGGTTTCCGCTTCTCTGGCAATGGCTTTGACCGCGTCGATGAACTGGTCGATGTCCTCTTTGGATTCGGTTTCCGTGGGCTCCACCATAAAGGCGCCATCCACCACCAGGGGGAAGTAGACCGTGGGCGGATGGAATCCGTAATCCAGCAGCCGCTTGGCCATGTCCATGGTGGTGATGTGATGCTTTTTCTGATGCTCGTCGTTGAACACGCACTCATGCATGCAGGGCCGGTCATAGGGCAGATTCAGGGTGCCCTTGAGGGATTCCTTGATGTAATTGGCATTGAGCACGGCCAGGCGGGACGCATCCAGCAGCCCCTGGGCACCCATGGTCAGGATATAGGCATACGCCTTGATCATGACCCCGAAATGCCCGTAAAACGTGTGGAGCCGGCCGATGGAATCCGGACAGTCCGTCACGAACTTGAAGGTATCCAGCTCTTTTTCCACCCGGGGGACGGGCAGGAACGGCATCAGTGCCTTTGTCACGGCCACGGGACCGGACCCGGGTCCGCCGCCGCCGTGGGGGGTGGAAAAGGTTTTGTGCAGGTTCAGGTGCAGCACGTCGATGCCCACTTTTCCAGGCTTGACCACGCCCATGATGGCGTTCATGTTGGCCCCGTCGCCGTACACCAGACCGCCCTTGGCATGAACGATCTCGCAGATCTCCTTGATGTTTTCCTCAAACAGCCCCAGGGTGTTGGGGTTGGTGATCATGATGCCGGCGGTTTCCTCATCCATGACTTCTGCCACGGCTTCCGGTTCCAGGATTCCTTTGGGCCCGGATTTGAGATTGACGCTTTTGTATCCGCACAGGGTGGCCGAGGCCGGGTTGGTGCCGTGGGCCGTGTCCGGAATGATGATCTTGGAGCGCTGTCTGCCTTGTTTGGCATGATACGCATGGATGATCAGCATCCCGGCCAGTTCCCCGTGGGCCCCGGCCGCCGGCTGAAGGGTCACGGCGTCGAATCCCGTGATCTCCGCCAGATACTGCTCCAGATCGTACATGAGCCGCAACGCCCCCTGGGAGCAGTCATCGCCTGCCAGGGGATGGGCCCCGGCAAATCCCTGGCGGGCCGCCTGGACTTCATTGGTTTTGGGGTTGTATTTCATGGTGCAGGACCCCAGGGGGTACATGCCGGAATCCACGCCGAAGTTCCACTGGGACAGCCGTGTGTAATGCCGGACCACATCCAGCTCGGACAGCTGGGGCAGGTCCGGGGCATCCCCGGTCAGGGACGGGTCCAGAGACGCCCGTTCCACATCCGCTCTGGGCAGGGAAATGGCGCATCTGCCTTCCCGGCTTTTGTCCCACACATTGGGTTCGTTGAATATCAGTCCTTTGGTGCCTGGCTGTTGGCTCATCATGCCACCTCCTTTGCCAGCTGATCCATCTGCTGCTTCGACACTTTTTCGGTGGCGCAGAACAGGTAATGGTCGGTGAGTTCAGGGTAGTACGGGGCCAGATCCAGACCGGCGAACATGCAGTGCCGGTTGATCAGATCGGTCCGTTTCCGGTTGAAATCTTTGGGTGCTTTCATCACAAACTCGTTGAAAAACGGCTGGTCAAACACCGGTTCGAATCCGGCGTCCGTGAGAACGGATTTCAGGTACATTGCCTTGTCATGGTTGAGCTGGGCGATCTCCCGGATCCCGATCTTGCCGATGGTGGACAGATACATGGCCGCGGTCATGGCATTGAGTCCGTTGTTGGAACAGATGTTGGACGAGGCTTTTTCCCGTCTGATATGCTGTTCTCTGGTGGACAGGGTGAGCACGTACCCGTCCCGGCCGTTGGTGTCTTTGGTCCGTCCGACAAGGCGCCCGGGCAGGTCCCGCATCAGTTTGGACGTACCGGCCAGAAGACCCAGGCCCGGGCCGCCGAATGTTTTGGCAATGCCTAAGCTCTGGCCTTCACCGGCCACGAGATCGGCCCCGAAGGAGCCGGGTTTTTTCAAAAGCCCCCAGGCCAGGGCTTCGGTGAACGAGGTGATGAACAGGATCTTTTTGTCGTCCGCGATCTTTTTGACTGCGGTCAGGTCTTCGATATGCCCGAAAAAGTTGGGGGACTGCACGGCCACGCCGGCGATGCCGTCCATGGCTTCCAGGGCGGCCATATCGGTGAGCCCGTCTTTGGTATGGGGAATCAGCGCCATCTCGTACCCGGTGGGTTTGAGATAGGTGTCGATCACCTGCCGGTGGCTGGGGTGCACCAGGTCGGACACGGCGATCTTGCCGGCTTTCCGGTTCTTGCGCAGCGCGATGAGGGCGCATTCCGCGAGAGCCGTGCCACAGTCGTAATGGGAAGCCGTGGCAATGTCCATGCCCAGAAGCTCCGTGACCATGGTCTGGAATTCGTAGATCCCCTGGAGGGTTCCCTGGCTGACTTCCGGCTGGTACGGAGTGTAGGCCGTGGCAAATTCCGACCGGGACACCAGGTAGGGAATGATGGCCGGAATATAATGATCGTAGCTGCCGGCCCCGATCATGCAGGTGTAGCCTTTGCAGGCGATGTTTTCCGAAGCCAGTTTTTCCATGTGCTCGTTGAGTTCCCACTCGCTCATGGGCTCCGGCAGGTTCAGGCCGTCCTTGACCTTGACGGCATCCGGAATGGTCTTGAACAGGTCATCCAGAGAGCCGGCCCCGGCAACGGCCAGCATCTTTTGGATATCTTCCTGTGTGTGAGGCAGATAACGCATGACACCTATCCTTTCAGCATCTCAAGGTATGCGGCTTTGTCCATCAATGCATCCAGTTCAGACAGGTCGGATGCTTTCACCTTGATGATCCATCCGCTCTGATAACAGTCTTCGTTCACTTTTTCAGGCGCGTCTTCAAGGTCTTCGTTGACCGCAACGATTTCGCCGGAAATCGGCATGTACATTTCAGACACCGCCTTGACCGATTCCACGGACCCGAACTCCTCTTCCGCGGAAAATGTATCCCCGGCCGCGGGCATTTCCACAAACACGATTTCCCCCAGCTGATCCTGGGCATAGTCGTTGATGCCGATGGTGACGGTGTCGCCGTCTGCTTTGGCCCATTCATGGTCTTTGGTGTATTTGACGTCTTCAGGTAAATTCAGTTCATTGATCTCTTTCATAGCAGCCTCCTTTTAAATTTAAATAAAATGGGTGATTTTTTTTCTGGCGGTTCTGTCCGGCCGGATGTCGGTGACAATGGTCACATCGATGGCGCGTTTGCCTTCCTTAAGGGTGAGCCGGGTGCCGGATGCCAGCTGTTTCGAAACCATGACAAACCCGCAGGCAATGCCTTTGATCTTGATATTGTCCGGCAGGTCCGGGGTGTTGATGCTGACAATTTTTCCCTCATGCCAGGTGATGCCCATGTCTGTGGCACAGGTGAGCACGTGCCCGATCTGTGTTCCGGTTTCGTCAAACACCCCCGTAGATTCCCCGGCCGCCACTTTTCTCAGGCTGTCTCCCACAAAAGGGAACACATAGACGTCATCTTTTTCAGGCACCAGAGCGGATGCCCCCAGAAATTCCTTGGTAAACCCGGATTTGTCCGCATTCCAGGGCAGGGCGAAATCCCAGGGATGGTTCATGAATTTGAAATGACCGATATCCTGGTGGGACAGGGGCAGGCAGGCCCCGGCCCGAAGCGAATCCCGGGCGCCCAGGCCGCAGGCGGTGATACCCAGGGTCTCACCGGCCGCCAGGATTTCTTTCCACAGATCCACAATGGCATCCGGGATGATGAAAATTTCAAACCCGAACTCTCCGGTGTATCCGGACCGGGACAGGAGCAGAGGGGTGCCGTTTTTCAGTTTTACCTGGCCGGCATCCGGGTGGTTGGGATCAAAATGCCCCTTAAAGGAAAAATAGGGCATTTTTTCAAACACCTGGTCCGGGGACTCGAGCAGTCCTGACAGGATCCGGGCCGCATTCACGCCCTGGATATCCATTTTGGCCACTTTGTCCGTGAGATCCGTGACCGTGACCTTTTTATCCTTTTTCCAGCCCGAGAGATGACCTGCGATGGCTCCGCCCATGCCGGCATTGACGCAGACCATGAAGTCCGTATCCGACAACTTGTACACGATGGCATCATCCAGGCAATGGCCTTTTTCATCCAGAAAAGCGCCGTACACACACCGGCCCACGGCCAGGGGTGCCAGATCTCTTGTAAAACAGTAGTTGAGAAGGGCGAACGCATCCGGTCCCTGCACACTGACACAGGCCATGTGACTGGTGTCAAATATGCCGGCGGATCTGAGCACGCCCAGATGTTCGTTCTTGACTCCGGTGTCATACCACAGCGGCATGTCATATCCACCGAAATCCGCCATGTTGGCACCGGCAGCCAGGTGCCAGGGATGCAGCGGGGTGGTTTTTAAATGATTCATAACAATGACCTTTGCATATAAAGATTAAAAGATATAAGGAACCTTCAGGTTGTAGGATTTATATACCACAAAGGTTTCCACGGACCGGACACCATGGATCTTGGCAATCTCCTCGGTGTAGAATTCCAGGAGCCCGAATCCTTTTTTGAACAAAACCATGATCAGCAGATCAAACCGGCCCGTGACCACATTGGTGTGGATGACCCCTTTGAGCCGGCTGATTTCCCGGCCCTTTTCCACCAGATCCATCTCCGACAGCTTGATGCCGATGATCACCACCCGGTGGCCGGGAAGCATGGCCGGGTCCACCAGGCCGCAGATCTCCAGAATGCCTTCTTCCTGCAGTTTGTTCACTCTGGACCGGACCGTATTTTCCGTAATATCGAGTTTGTCCGCAATTCTTTTAAAGGATTTCTTTCCCTGTTTCAGCTCTCTGATGATATCGATGTTTGTCTGGTCTATTTTCATTCCGCCTCTGTATGATTGTGGGAAATTGAGGAAAAACATAATTTTTTTTTATTATCTTGATAATTAGATCAGGTTAATGATAATGTCAATTAATTTTTGAAAAATTTGTGAAAAATGAAATTCAAAATCGACAAATTAATAGATTTTCCATGAAAGGAGGAGTGATGACGCAAAAAATCATGGTGATCGGCGGAGGGCCCGGAGGCTATGTGGCTGCGTTGCGGGCCGCGACCCTGGGTGGGGAGGTCACGCTGATCGAAAAGGAACACCTGGGCGGTACCTGCCTCAACTGGGGATGCATTCCCTCCAAAATCATGAAACATACGGCAGACCTGCTTCACAAGACCCGGCACGCATCGGATTTCGGCATCACCATCGACGGCCCGGTCCTGCCGGACATGGCCGGGCTCATGGCACGGAAAGAAAAGATTCTGGCATCCCAGCGGGCCGGGATCGACGGGCTGCTCAAGGCCAGAAAGATCACCGTTATAAAAGGATGCGCCGCCGTCACCGGCCAGGGGACTGTGGCCGTGACGGATGAGAATGGCGCCGGGCAGACGCTGAACTGGGACAAACTCATCATCGCCGCCGGTACCCGGCCCATGAACGTGCCGGATTTTGCGTTTGACGGCAAAAAAATTCTGTCTTCCAATGATATCCTGGTCCTGGACCATATTCCAGAGTCCCTCACCATTGTGGGCGGGGGCGTGATCGGGTGCGAATTCGCAGGAATTTTCACAGCCCTGGGCACCAAAGTGACCATTGTGGAAGCCATGTCCCGGCTGCTGCCCCTGCCGGCCGTGGATTCCACCATGTCCAAACTGCTGCTCAGGGAGATGAAAAAACAGAAAATCACGGTATACTGCGATACCGTGGTCACGGCCTGTGACACGAGCGGAGACGGCTGCCGGATCTCTCTGGCCAAAAGCCCGTTCACGGACAACCCCAAGGCCAGAGACCCCAAAACCGGCACCCTGACCTCGGATCTTATGGCCGTATGCATCGGCCGGACCCCTTTGTCAGCCGGTCTTGGCCTGGACACCATCGGTCTGGACACGACAGGTCCCGGGTGGATCCATGTGAATGACAAAATGGAAACCGCTGTGGAAAATGTGTATGCCATCGGCGATATTTTAGGGCCCTCCCGGATCATGCTGGCCCATGTGGCGTCCCATGAGGGCCTTGTGGCCGCCGCCAACGCCATGGGCGGCAATGATACCATGGGATATGATGCCGTGCCCGGTGCCATCTTTACCATGCCGGAGATCGGCACGGTGGGGGTGAGCGAGGAGGAGGCCCGGAAAAAAGGCCTGGAGATCGACACGGCATCCGTGAATTTCCGGGTCCTGGGCAAAGCCCATGCCATTGACGAGATTGCCGGCGAAGCCAAGATGATCGTGGAAAAACCATCGGGCCGGGTCCTGGGCATGCACATCATCGGCCCCCATGCCACGGACCTGATCGCCGAAGCCACCCTGGCCGTTGAAAAGGGCCTGACGGCAAAGGAGATCGCCCACACCATCCATGCCCATCCCACCCTGGCGGAAATCATGGGGGAAACGGCATCCAAAATCACCGGGGTGCCGCTGCACGGATAAAGAATTCCCTGAACCACACGGTCATGCTCTGCAAGGCCCAGACAAACCGTGAAAGAATTCAGGAGATTGTCAAATTCTTTAACGGGAAGTTGTTGAAAAATATCTGCCGGGAGGGGAGTCTGAATGGACTTTCATCCCGGCTGATAGTTTTGATTGTAAAATGTTGTTTTTGCCTGACCCGATGTGTGTTAAAGTGTACCGCCGGTATATGCAAAGGTTGGGTATTTTGTTTTTGCACAGGGGAAACACACATTAATGATCGATTTTCTTGACATCCGCACACTTTCGCTGGTTCTGGGGGGAACCCTGCTGGTTTCGGCCCTTTCCATGGCCTCCTATTCCTTCAACCAAAAAATTTATGGCAATTTCCGTTTCTGGACCCTGGGCATGGGGTCTCTTTCCATCGGATTTCTGCTGGTCAGTGTCCGGGATCTGGTACCGGACCTGTTCAGCATCGTGCTGGCCAATGTGCTGATCTATACAGCCGTTTTTCTGATTTACAAAGGGTTTACCTGTCTGGTGGTGGGCCGACCGGTCAGAACGGGAACACATCTCATTTTCATCGCATTGTTGTCTCTGGTTGCCGTTCCTTTTTTTACCTATCAGGTTCCAAGTGTCAATGCGCGCATTGTGATCTTTTCTTTTTATGCGCTGATTTATCTGGGGTCGATGTTTCACGTGTTTGCCTTTCAGGTCCAGGTGGTCCGGTTCCGGGACAACATTCTGCTGGGTGTATCTCTGATACTGCTGTTTGTTCTTTTCAGTGCCCGGGGAATCTTTCATCTGGTTTCCGGGGACTCCATAGGCAGTTTCATGGACAGTGCCCCGTTCCACGAAATGGTGCTGTTCAGCTTCATACTGATCCAGATCACCTTTGTCATGGGCCTGATGCAGCTCAACTCCCACCTGCTGGAGCATGATCTGCTGGAAAAGGAAAAACACCTGAAAAAAAATCAACAGCAGTACCGTCAACTGGTGGAAGAATCCCCCCAGGGCCTGATCATCGCCAGAGATGACCCCATGCGGCTGGTGTTTGCCAGTTCGCCCATGGCAAAAATTTCCGGGTACACCCCGTCTGAACTCAAACAGTTCACACCGGATCAGCTCAGGGAGATTCTTCATCCCGAGGACAGGGATCTGTTTTTCAGCAATTTCCGAAAACGGCTGGCCGGCAAGGATATTTCTCCTGTTCAGCAATACCGTATCCGGCATCGGACAAAAGGGTACCGGTGGGTGGAGACCTATACCACGCTTGTGGACTACGACGGCGGACCAGCGGTCCATTCCCACTTTCTGGATATCACCCAGAGAAAAGAGGCGGAAGACATCAACGCGGCCATGTTCAAGATTTTGGGTGCGGTCGCCACGGCCCGGGACCTCAATGAGCTGTTCAAAACCATTCATGAATCACTGGGCCCGATCATCGATGTGACCAATTTTTTTATCGCTCTTAAAGATCCCCAGACCAATAATCTGTATTTTCCTTATCATGTGGACACAACGGATGACAATTTTGCTTCCATTCCCTTTGAAGATGCGGAAAACAGCTCGTTGACCGGCCTGGTTTTTTCTAAAAAAGAACCGGTCCTGCTGAACCGGGAACAGTTGATCGAACGAGAAGCCCAAAAAGGGACATGGGGCCCTCTGGCCGTCATCTGGATGGGGGTCCCGCTGGTGGTAAAGGACAAGGTGATCGGGGTGGTGGCGGTTCAGAGTTATACGGATCCGGATTTATATACCACCAAGGACCTGGAGGTCCTGGCAGCCGTGTCCCATCAGATGGCCCTGGCCATCGAACGAAAACAGGCCGAGGATGCTTTGATGGAAAGTGAACTCAGGTATCGGCATCTGTTTTCCCACGCGCCGGCCGGGATCTGTCTGGTGGATCTTGAAAACAACCGGTTTATCCGGGTCAACGAGGTCCTGTGTAAATTTTCCGGATATACCCGGGCGGAACTCATGGATATGAATCCGCTGGAATTTCTGACACAAAAGAGCCGGGAACGGTTCAAGGAGCGGATCAACAGGCTGGCTGCCGGTGAAAAAGAAACCCGGAACATTGAATATGAATTGATCACCAGGCAGGGCAAGCAGCTGTCCGTCGCCGTGACCCTGGATTTTGCCCATGATGAAAAAAAACTGACTCATACCCTGGTGGTGATCCATGACATTTCCTGGCGGAAACGGATTGAAAAGGAAAAAATCAAGGCCCAGAAACTGCTCGGCGAACAGCAGAAACTGGCCTTGATCGGTCAGGTGGCAGGAAAAATGGCCCATGATTTCAACAACATTCTCGGGGTGATCATGGGCAATGTCGAATTGATGCTCATGGATCATGATGATCCGGAAATACAAAAAATCCTGAAAAGGATTCTGGATCATACCGAAAAAGGGCAGTATCTGACCCGGAACCTGATCGCGTTTGCCAGGAATCAGGAGCCCCGGCAGAAATATTTTTCATTCAATGAAAAAATCGATCTGGCGCTGGCGTTGATGAAAAAAGATCTGAACGGCATTGACGTTCTTCGGTCATTTGCCGCCGATCTGCCGGAAGTTCTGGCAGATCCCGGCATGATCGAGCATGCATTGATCAATCTGCTCCAGAATTCCATCCATGCCCTGTCAAAAACCCGGACACCGGAAATTCATCTTCACACGTTCATTCACGAGGGCAACATCTGTCTGGAAATCAAAGACAACGGCTGCGGGATCCCCCACGCCCATCTCAAGGATATTTTTACCCCGTCCTTCACCCTGAAAGGCGGAAAGGATTTGATCGGTGCCTATGCCCCAGGCATCAAGGGCACGGGGTACGGCATGTCCAATATCCGGAAATATGTTCACCAGCACAAGGGTTCCATTGATGTGACATCATCCCCGGGTCAGGGCACCTGTGTCCGGATCTGTTTTCCCGTCATCGAAAAACAGCTGACAGAGACGGAAAAGCAGTCTCTGTCAGCTGTCATGATCCGGCCGGGCATGCGAATCCTGGTGGTGGAGGATGAACCCGATATTTCACGGATGCAGCACCGGGTGCTCTCCCAGGCGCCTTGCCGCCACCTGGTGGATGTGGCCGTAGACGGGGTGTCGGCACTGGATCTGTTCACCCGGCAGACCTATGATCTGGTGAGCCTGGATTACATGCTGCCGGGTTCATTGAACGGAATGGATGTGTACCGCCGTATCCGCCGGAGTAACACCGAGGTTCCGATCCTGTTTGTCTCCGGTAATATCGAATTCATCGAAGAGATCAAGTCCCTGACGGAAAAAGACGGGCAGGTGGGCCACCTGTCCAAACCCTGCAGGGGAGCTGAATACGTCGAAGCAATTCATTCCCTGCTGCGCTGACCGTTCAGCAGTTACAGGGTATTACCGGTACTGCCGGAATGGCTCCCTTTCCGGTGAGATGCCCCGGCCATGTGTACCAGTTGGTCCACAAACCGGCCCATATGATCGGTGTGGCCCTCCATCTGTCTGGATGCGGACGCGGTCTGTTCGGCATGGGCCGCCACCTGCTGGACAATCTGGTTCATTTTTGCCACCGCCTGTTTGATCTGGGTGATGTCCCTGGCCTGCTCGCTGGAAGCGCCGGAAATTTCATCGACCAGGCCCTCTATTTTTTCGACATTGACCAGGATCTCAGTGAATGCCCGGCTGGTTTTTTCCACAACATCAGCGCCCATGGATATTTTTTCCCGGGTTTCACGGATCAGTTCGGCTGTGTTGCTCGCGGATGCCGCAGACCGGATGGCCAGGTTCCGAACCTCATCCGCCACCACAGCGAAGCTGGCACCGGCGCCGCCGGCTTTTGCCGCTTCCACCGCTGCATTGAGCGCCAGCAGATTGGTCTGAAAAGCAATTTCATCAATGGTTCTCACGATTTTGGCGGTTTCATCCGCTGAAGCGGTGATCTGTGTCATGGCCCGGGTCAGATCCGTCATGGACGATTCCGCCCGGGAAATCATTTGCCCGGCGGCCCTTATCATTTTATCCGCTGCCAGGGCATGGTCGGCATTCTGTTGGGTTCTGGAAGTGATCTCGTCCAGTGACACACTGGTTTCCTCTATGGCGGCGGCCTGAACCGAGGAACCTTCCGCCAGGGATCGGCTGGCGGTTGCCATCTCCCCACAGGCTGATCTTACCTGGAGTGCGCCCTGGTTCAGTCCCTGGATCACCCGGCGGAGACGAACCGTGATTTTCCGGGTCATCCGCCATGCCAGCAAAAGACCGATGAGGATGCCTGCCAGGGACCCGCCGCCCACCAGCAGGGTGGAAAAACGAAGTTCCCGGTTCATCAGGGTTTTCTGATCATCCAGGGCCGCTTCACTTGTCTGGACGACCTGGCGGGCGGATGTCACCAGGACCTGCTCCGAGGCCACCTGTTGGCCGGTGCTGTCGGAAAATCTGAAAAACGCCTCCCTGTATGCGATGATGCCGGTGAGCATCTTTTGGATCTGTTCAATGTCCCGGGGAATCTTCAGGTGTGCTTCAAGGTCTCTGGCACGGGTGATCATTTCCTGAATGTGGTGGTTTACTGCTTCCGCAGAATGGCTGTCCCCGGTCATGGCATATTTTTTTTCATCGAGCCGGCAGTTCTGAAGCACCCGCATCAGGTCGATGGTATCCATGGCATTTCTGAGCCGCTCTTTCACAAAAGCTTCCGCATCCGCTCTTTCAGAATGAAGGCGGTCTTCCTGGCGGGCTCTGAGCGTTTCACAGGCGGTCAGGGCCTCACTGGATATTTCATACATGTTTTTCAGAACCGGAGTCTGTTTTTCCATCATGGTCTGAAAAAACCAGAATGAGCTTTTAAACCCGTTCAATGCATCCACGACCACAGTGAGCATATCCTGGGTATCATAATCATCTGCGCGGTCAGCGAGGTCCTGTGCCAGCGCCATCGTGTCCTGGACTTTGGCTCCGATAATCCGGGGCCAGTCCTCTTTGTCCCATGAAAGCATGGCATCCTTCTGATCCTCACGGATTTCGGAAAACCGGGTGGCCAGCCGGTGAACATCCTCGGTGAAGCGGATTGTCTCGAAAAGACGGGGTACGTCCATACCGGCACCGGATTCCGATGTGACCATCATTTTTTGAATCACTTCCTGCTGGTATTCCCGGATATAGATGCATTCATCCGCAGCTGTCTGGGTCCAGACCTTCATCTCCTGCATGCTGGTACCAATGGCCTGAAGCATCTGGGACAGTTCATCAAAGCTGACCCGGTATCCATCGATGGCGGCCAGGACCGTATCCATCGTTGCCAGGTCTCTGGGATCATTCAACCGGGTGCGCAACTCATCCGCAGTAGAGGCCCCTTTTTCCAGAGACTGAATCATGGCCTCCTGCCATGATGTGTTCCCTCCGGAAATGGCATATTGCTCTTCCCGGCTCTTGATCTCCAGAAAAAAACGCACCAGGGTTTGTGCGTCATGGGTTTTGGCCAGCAGTTGAGAAATGATACGGTTTGTTTCCGACTGGGCCTGTTCCAGACGGGTGGTCTGATGGCTGGTGATCGTTTCCGCCGCCGTCAGTACATCGGCGGCCCGTTGATCCATCTCCTTCATGGCGGCCTGCTTGTCCCGGGACAGATGGACAAACCTCTGGAAAGCCTGCCGGTACTGGTCCGTCTCTTTCTGGACAGCGGCAAACGGCGCCTTGCGTTCAGGGCGGTCCTGACGATCCTGGAGCAGCTGGGCATCCCTGGACAGTCTGTCCAGGCCGGTTTCCACCCGGGCGATGGATTCTTCGTCCACCCGGATGATATAATTTTTTTCCTGGCGCCGGACCTCAAGAACCTCTTGTGCCAGACGGTTGACAAGGGCCTGATTTTCCACACGGTTCAGGACATTTCTGAAACCGATAAACCCGCTGGCCGCGATCAGAAGAATGACAACCAGAATAGCGCCGAAGCTGATAAAAAGCTCGGTTCCCAGGCGTTTGGTTTTCATAGACATACAAAATTCCCTTTGAGCATGCATTCTCCCTGGTGAGAACGCATGCTAAGCTCCCAGGTAGGCTTTTTTCACCTCCGGATTGTCCAGCAGCTCATCGGTGGGACCTTCCAGTACCAGGGACCCGTTTTCAATGACATATCCACGCTGTGCGAATTTCAGGGCCAGCCGGGCGTTCTGTTCCACTAAAAGGATGGTGGTACCCAGTTTGTTGATCTCCTTCAACGCGTCGAACATATCCAGCATGAGCAGCGGAGCCAGCCCCATGGACGGTTCATCCAGGAGCATCATCTTTCTGCCTGACATGTAGGCCCGGCCCACAGCCAGCATCTGCTGCTCGCCCCCGGACAGGGTGCCTGCCAGCTGATGCCGCCGTTCCTCCAGACGTGGAAACAGGTCGAACACCCATTTTCTGTCCGCTTCAATGGCATCCTTGTCTTTTCTGGCAAAACAGGCCAGGTTCAGATTTTCGGTCACCGTGAGGTTGCCGAAAATCCGCCGGCCTTCCGGTACGTGGGAGATCCCCAGTTTGGACACCACTTTGTCCGCGGAATACTTGATGATATCCAGGCCGTTGAATTCCATGACCGATCCGGGTTCACAGGGAATCATCCGGGAGATGGCTCTCAGAGTGGTGCTTTTTCCGGCCCCGTTGGCCCCGATGATGGTCAGGATTTCCCCGGCGTTCACTGAAAAACTGATGCCGTGAAGCGCTTTGATATTGCCGTAGGATACTTTCAGGTTTTGAATGTTGAGCTGCATCAGGTCATATCCTCCTTGCCCAGATAGGCCTCGATCACCTGGGGATTGTTCTGGATTTCTTCGGGCGGACCTTCGGCGATCACCTCTCCGAACACCAGGGTCTGGATATATTCACACAGCTCCATGACAAATTTCATCCGATGTTCGATCAGAAAGATGGCCACATTGAAATCTTTGTGCACCTGGCGGATGATCCGGATCATGCGGACCAGTTCATCCGGTGTCATGCCGGCGGTGGGTTCGTCCAGAAACAGTACCCTGGGCCGTGTCGCCATGGCCCGGGCCATTTCAACCCGGCGCTGGGCACCATAAGGCAGGTTGGTCACCAGGTGGTCGGCATATTTGGTGATATCGAACAGGTCCATGAGGCGCTGGGCGTTTTCGATGACCTCTGCTTCCTGTTCCCGGCAGGACCGGGTATTGAGAAACGCCCCGATCAACCCGTAATTGAGCTGGGAATAATGGGCCATGCGAATATGATCCAGCACATTCATATGCCGCCACAGGGCCAGATTCTGAAAGGTCCGGCCCAGCCCCATGGCAGCGATTTCATTGGTTTCCAGACCTTTGATGTTTCTGTTTTCCAGCAGAATTTCTCCCTGGGTCGGGGTGTACACGCCGGTGATCAGATTGAAGACAGTGGTTTTCCCGGCCCCGTTAGGGCCGATGAGCCCGACAATCTGCCGGGGTGCTATGGTCAGGTTGTAATTGTGAACCGCCCGCAGCCCGCCGAAATAATGGGTCATGTTTTTAACGCTCAGCAGCGGGGTCATGAGGTCGCTCCTTGTTTGCTTTTATGTTTGGCTGCCAGCAGTCTTTTCGTATTGATTTCCGTAAACGAGATCAGGCCGTAGGGCCGGAAGATCATCACAAAAATCAGAATCAAGGGGATGATGATCCACTTGAACAGTTCCAGGGGCCGCAAGGCTTCGCCCAGAATGTTGATGCTCACGGCCCCCACAATGGATCCCAGAATGGAGTTGAGCCCGCCGAAGTACACCATGGCCAGAATTTCCGCCAGCCGGTTGATGCTGAACATGCCCGGGTTGATGTAGGTCAACACGTGGGCGAACAGTCCGCCGGCGATGCCGGCCCAGAACGCGCCGAACATGAAGGCGGTCATTTTTGTTTTCCGGGTTTTGATGGTCATGGATTCCGCAGCTGCCTCATCGTCTCTCACCGTGTTCAATGCCTTGCCGTAAATGGAGGTCACAAAGTTGTGGATGATCCAGATGCACAGCAGGGTCCAGATGAAAATCACAGGCAGGGGCGCCAGATCCGGCTGTCCTCCCATACCCCGTGCCCCGCCGATAATATGCAGGTTTTCAATGGCGGATTTGACGATGAACATGAACGCCAGGGAAATGATGGCCAGGTAATCGCCACGGGTCCGGAAAGAGGGAATGGCCACGGCCAAAGAGCCGAGGGCCGCGGCACCGCCGCCTATGACCAGTACCAGGGGAAAAAGATAGGGTGCCAGGGCCGGTGGCAGCAGCGGTGCGCCGAAAATTTTGTCATTGGCAAACAGCACCAGGGTCAGAATCGAGGACACATAGGCCCCCAAAGCCATGAATCCGGGGTGGGAACAGGAAAATTCCCCCTGATACCCGTTGATGACGTTGATGCTCACCGTCAAAATAATGGAAATCAGGGAGAGTTTGACCACCAGGACCCGGTAGTCGTTGATCCCGGCCCATAAATGAAGAACCGCATACAAAAACACCAGATGCAGCAGGGCCGACAGCCACAACGGCAGTTTTTCCAGCAGGGCCGCCCCCTGGTTGGTGAACGGACTGGTCAGCTTTGCCACCGCCAGTACTGGAATTACATACACGATCAGGTCATAGGCCAGTGCCCCGGGAATCATCGAGGGTTCCTTGAGCATGATCAACGCCCCGAACAACACCGGTATCTTTGGCAGGCCCAGGTAATAGGAGATATAGTCATACCCCCAGAAATATTCGATGAGCACTGCTGTGAGGATGCCCAGAAACCAGCCCAGCATGGGGACAGTCGAAAACATTTGTCGAAATTTTTTTGCAATTCCCATTTGACGTTCCTGTGTGTGATGGGTCAACAGTGATTAAAGCCGCAGTTTGGTACTGTGTTCCATTCCGAAAAATCCCCTGGGCCGGAAGGTCAGGATGATCAGGATAATGGAATAGGCAATGAGGTCCCGCAGGGTGGAGGGAAATATCGTGGCCACGAAAATTTCGATAAACCCCAGCAGGTATCCGGCCAAAGCCGCTCCCTTGATGGAGCCGCGGCCTCCCAGAATGGCCGCCACAAAGGCTTTCCACCCCAGCAGCACCCCCATGTAGGGATCCAGAATCGGATATGCCTGGCCGTAGAGAATCCCGGCCACGGATGCCAGCCCCGCGCCCACGGCAAACGTCAGGGGCGCAATGATATTGATGGAGATACCCATCAGCGGTACGGCCAGAAAATCGTAGGACATGGCCCGCATGGCCATCCCCCATTTGGTTTTCTGGATAAAGGTGTGCAAAGCCAGCATCAGCAGCAGGGAAAGGATGATGATCATGGCCTTGACATTGGTGATGTAGATGCCGCCGATGTGGTAGTTCACGGTTTCCATGAGCGGCGGAAAGCTCAGTCTTTTGGCACCCAGCATGATCAGAATACCGGTTTCAAAAATGATGCCGATCATCAGACCGGTGATGGCGGCGGAGGCCCGGGGAGCCTGGCGCAGGGGCCGGTATCCGGCCACTTCCACAAACACCCCGATCCAGGATGCCAGGAACATGGTCACCACCACGGTGGCCAGAAAAATCACCGGCGGCGGGACCAGGCCGGTCAATGTGGCCAGAAACACGGTGGCGATACCGAAACCGATATAGGTGCCCACCATGAAGATGTCCCCATGGGCGAAGTTGAACAGCATCAACACCCCGTATACCATGGAATATCCAATGGAGATCACGGCATAAAAACTGCCCCGCTGCAGAGCATTGATGATGTTTTGGAGGATGTAATTAAAGGATTCTATCAAAGGTTCCATTCACCGACTCCTGTTGAATTGGATCACTGTTGCAGGTTTTACGGACCTGCAACAGTGTTTGCACCGTTTAATGGATCAAGATTGTGAAAAATCAGGGACAGCTGGAGCCGTAAAATTCATATTCACCCTGGTTGTTGATTTTCACAATGACCGCACATTTGATGGGATCCCCTTCCTCGGTGAAAGTCATTTTGCCGGTGATGCCGTCAAAATCCTTGATCCGGGCCAGGGCGTCCCGGACCGCTTCCCGGTCTTTTTCGATCCGCCCGGTGAGTTCGCCGGTATCCTGAATGGCCTGCTGGGCCAGGCGCAATGCATCCCAGGTCAGGGCCGCCACATCATCGGGAATGTAACCATAGGTTTTTTCATACCGGTCGATAAATGCCTTGGTGGCGCCTTTGGCACCGGCAGCTGCGTAATGGGAGGAAAAGAACAGGCCGTAGCAGTCTTCGCCGCACAATTCAATGGTTTCCGCCGATCCCCAGGAATCGGATCCCACGATCGGGCCGGTCCATCCCAGATCCTTGGCCTGGCTGACGATCAACGGCACTTCATTGTAATACTGAGGCGTGAACAGGACCTGAGCCCCGGATTTCACGATTTTGGTGAGCTGAGAGGAAAAGTCGGTGTCCTTGGTGGTGAAGCTCTCATAGGCCACCACACTGCCGGGGCCGTGTTTCTCTTCCCAGGCCTGTTTAAACACTTCAGCCAGGCCTTTGGGATAGTCGGATGCCACATCATACAGTACTGCGGCTTTGGTGAATCCGAACTCCTCGGTGATGAAATTGGCCACCACCGGTCCCTGGAACGGATCCAGGAAGCAGCCCCTGAACACATAGGGGCGGTCCAGAGTGGTGTTGGGGTTAGTGGACCAGGGGCTGATCATCACGGTCTTGTACTTGTTGGCCACCTCGCCGGCCGGGACGGCCTGTTTGGAGGACTGGGGTCCCACAATGGCCAGTACGTCATCCTGGGTGATCATCTTGGTGTTGGCTTTGACTGCCGATTCCGCTTTGGATTCATTGTCTTCGATGACCAGCTCCACCTCGTATTTTTTACCGCCCACTTCCAGTCCGCCGGCTTTCTGGATGTCTTCCAGCCACATCTGAGCCGCATACTTGGTACCTTCGCCCACTTTGGGGATATCTCCGGTCAACGGGGCGTTGATACCGATTTTAATAATGGTTTTTCTGGCCCCCATGGCCATGGAAGAGAACATCATGGCCACGCAGAAGGCCGCCAGCGTTAAAACAGCAATTTTTCTCATATTTCCTCCTGAATCTGAAAAAGGTTAACGATTCATTGATTCCGGCTTTGATAAAAGGCGGAACCAACCAATCAATGAGCGGAACATAAACTCTATATGTAAAATCCCGGACGAAGTAAAGAATTAATATGGGCATCTGTCAAAGAATTTTTCGCATATTCTCCCATGGTTTTATCGGGTTGCATTAAACATCAATTAATATTATAACGCCTGAATTGTGAATCCTGTAATCCTGTCAAACAAAAAAATGGAAAAATGATATTTTGATCAATGATGACAGGGGAACCGTAATTTTTAAGGAAAACCCATGAAAAACACCTCGATACGCGGTACCGGCATGTATGTCCCCCCCCATGTGGTGACCAATCACGATCTTGAAAAGATCATGGATACGTCTGATGAATGGATCCGCCAGCGAACCGGGATCAGACAGCGGTACTGGATCAATGAAGAGTGCGGCGCATCCGACCTGGGAGCCGAAGCGGCCCGCATGGCCCTGGATAATGCCGGATGGCAGGCAGAGGATCTGGATTTTATCATTTTTGCCACTTTGAGTCCGGACATCATGTTTCCGGGCTCCGGATGTCTGATGGCCGCCAAACTGGGCCTGGACAAAACTCCGGTACTGGATATCCGCCAGCAGTGCACCGGATTTCTGTATGGCCTTGCCACGGCGGACGCCTATATCAAATCCGGCCTGGCCAACCGGATTCTGCTCGTGGGCGGGGAAGTGCACTCATCCGGGCTGGACAAATCCACCCGGGGGCGGGATGTGACCGTGATTTTCGGAGACGGGGCCGCTGCGGTCTGCCTGGAAGGAAAGGACAGTGATGAAAAAGCAGGGCTGCTGGCGTCGGCGTTGCACGCGGACGGCAATCATGCGGATTCCCTGATGACGGAACTGCCGGCATCCCGCCTGCTTCAGCGGATCCCCCCCGGAGTGCCCCTGGACGACCCCCGGTACTATCCGGTGATGGACGGCCCGGCCATTTTCAAAAAGGCGGTGAGAATGCTGCCGCAGGTAACCAGAGAAGCACTGGAAAAAGCGGATATCTCTCTGGAAGAGATCGATCTGGTGGTGCCTCACCAGGCCAACAAGAGGATCAACCAGGCATTCGGCCAGTTCATGAAACTGGATCCGTCCAAAATTTTTCACAACATCGAAAAATACGGCAATACCACTGCGGCCAGCATTCCCCTGGCCCTGCACGAGGCGATTGCCCAGGAACGGACGGGCAAGCCCGGAAACACGGTGCTGTTTGTGGGACTGGGTGCCGGCCTGACCTGGGGGGCTTCCATTTACCGGTTTTTCTGATCCCCGATCCCCAGGTCGATCCGGCCTTTGAACAGAGCGTTGAGATAAAATGCCGTGACCGGATCCAAAGAGGTTTCACCGGAAACTTTCCCAGCATTGCGGTCCGCCATCTGACGGCGAATGCCGGACGCCATGGTTTTTCCCAGTTCCACCCCAAACTGGTCAAAGGGGTTGATGTTCAGGACAAACCCTTCAAACACGGACCTGGCTTCATAAAAGGACAGCAGCAGCCCCAGGCTTTCCGGAGACAGATCGGGAATCACCACCACGGACGAGGGCCGGTTTCCGGAAAAGCGCTTGGCCGGCTGTTCGTGATTCCGGCCTTCCGCCAGGGCCTGTGTCTGGGCGATGAGATTGGCCCACAGCTCCTGGTGGTTGTCAACCCCTTTGGATGTGGCCTGGTCTCCGGTGTATCCCGGTGTGAGCACGCCGATGAATTCCACGGGAAAGGCCGGCCCCTGGTGGGCCAGCTGGAAGAATGAATGCTGGGCATTGGTGCCGGGTTCTCCAAAAACGATGCTGCCGGCCGGGCAGGGCAGGGGGATACCGTTGTTGTCCACCCCTTTGCCAAGGCTTTCCATGTAGACCTGCTGAACATGGGGAGGCAGTTTGGACAGGGCGCTGGAATAGGGGATGATGGCCTGGGCCCCGTATCCCAGAACCTGAATGTTCCAGATGCTGATCAATGCCGCGGTCAAGGGAATGTTTTCCTCCACCGGGGCTTCCAGGGCATGGCGGTCCATTCGGGCGCAGCCGGCCAGAAACCGTTCAAACATGTCATACCCGAACGCCAGACTCAACGGAACGCCTCCCACGGCTGAGGTGACGGAATAGCGTCCGCCGATGAAATCAAACATGTGAAAACTGGCCAGCACCGGGTTTGCGGGATCATCTCCGGGACTGCCCTTGGCCGTGATGGTCACCAGGTGATCTTCGGGGTTCAGGTGGTGCCGTTTTAAAAACGCCTGCACCTGGGCCAGGTTGGCCATGGTTTCCGTGGTGGTGAAGGATTTGGACACAATGATCCACAGGCAGGTATCCGGATCGATCCGGGAGAGGATCTGCCCGAAGTTGTCGATATCCACGTTGGACAAAAAATGAAGATTTAAACAAGGCGACGTTGGGCTTCGGGTTTCGGGTGTGGGATGCTGGACGGCTTTCAGGGCTTTGTAGACAAACTCACACCCCAGATAGGACCCGCCGATACCCACCACGACCGCATCGGTGAACGCTTTTTTCCGGGTCCCGGTGAGGCGGCGGGTATGAATCTTTTCAGAAAAGAGGCGGATGTTCCGGGCCACGGTCTGGATATCGGAAAGAATCTGCGGTTCATCCGGTTTCAGGCCTGGCTTCAGAAACCCTCGGGCTGCCGTATGCAGGGCCGCCCGGTTCTCCGTGACATTGATCTGCTTTCCCGCGGCCATGTCGGCAAACTTTTTTGCGGCACCGGTTTCCTTTGCCAGATCGTTCAACGTCGTTCGGATGGCACTGTCCAGACGCTGGCGGGAAAAATCGAAAAAAAATCCCGGTATGCCCAGAGAAAAATCGGTGAGCCGGCCTGGCGCCTTCATCAGGTGTTTCAAATGGAAATCCGGTGTGTTCATCCGGAAAGCCTGGTGGTTCAGGGTGTTGAAACTGACGGAATCATGCATGGCGGGAGATCTCCTTATACTGAAATACTGAATTCATCAAGATCATTGATACCGTTCCTACAGTAACCGGGCCGCTGAAAATTGTAAATCAGTATTTTTGTTGTTGACAACCGGCTTTCGGGACGATTAATAGAAGGGTCATGGAATCGAATCTTCATCCGATCAGGGAAAAGCTGCTGGCAAAAGGGGTGGTCATGCCCATTCCGGAATCGGTCCATGTGGCGGACGACGTGGATGCGGACCGGATTTCAGGCAATGGGGTCACGGTGTTTCCCGGATCCCGGATTGCAGGGAACCGGACATTGATTCTGCAAGGAGCCCGGATCGGTTATGAAGCCCCGGTGACCCTGGAAAACTGTCTGGTGGGAAAAAATGTCCGGCTCAACGGCGGGTATTTTCAGAACGCCGTGTTTTTAGGGGACAATGTGTTTGGGTCCGGCGCCCATGTCAGGGCTGGCACCATCCTGGAAGAACAGGCGTGCGCGGCCCATACCGTTGGGCTCAAGCAGACGCTGCTGTTTCCGTTCGTCACCCTGGGCAGCCTGATCAATTTCTGCGACTGCTTCATGGCCGGCGGCACCAGCCGGAAAAACCATTCCGAGGTCGGGTCCTCATTTGTGCATTTCAATTACACGCCCAACCAGGACAAGGCCACCCCCTCCATGATGGGCAATGTGCATCAGGGAGTGATGCTGGATCAGCCGCCCATCTTTCTGGGCGGGCAGGGGGGGCTGGTGGGGCCGCTACGCATCGGATTCGGATGTCTGACCGGGGCCGGTTCCATTGTCCGCAAGGATGAGGAACGAACCAACCGGATGATTCTGGCCGGATACACCCGCCCGGTCTCACTGCCCAGGCGGACAGGGGTCCATCCCGGATCGGTCCGGATCTATAACCGCAACATTCAATATGTGGCCGGCCTGGCAGCTCTGTATGCCTGGTATGTTCATGTGCGGCCGATATTTGCCCGGGATTCCCTGTCCGGCGAGCTGATCCGGGGGCTTCAGGAAACCCTGGTCCAAAGTATCGGGGAACGGATCCGGCAGCTGGAAAAGTTCTGTGATACCCTGGGGTCTTCCCGGGCCCATGCCCCGGTTTTCGCATCCATGGCACTGGCGGGCAGGCAGATGGACAAGGCCCTGGCCGTGCCGGCGCTTTCTGCCGGGGGGGGACAGGTGGTCTCCTGGCTGTCTGGACAGGCAGATTCCCATGGCATCGATTATATCACGGCCATTCAGCAACTGCCGCCGGACCTGAAAGCCCTGGGTTCCGGCTGGCTGCTGGAAATCGAAACCGCTCTCACGGACCGTTTGACGGTCTGATCACCATTTATTTTCAAGGATCTTTTTCCATGACATCTTTGTTTGGCACAGACGGTATCCGGGGGCGGGCCAATGTCCCTCCCATGGATTGTGACACCGCGCTCAGGACAGGACGGGCCGTGGGACAGATGGTCCGGGACCTGGGGCAGCACCGGGTGGTGATCGGCAAAGACACCCGAATATCCGGAGACATGCTGGAATCGGCCCTGGCGGCCGGGGTGGCGTCGGCCGGCGTGAATGCCGGTCTGGCCGGTGTGATCCCCACCCCCGGGGTGGCTTATCTGGCCAGATACCTGGAAGGAATGGGGGCAGGGGTGATGATTTCCGCATCCCACAATCCGTTTTATGACAATGGCATTAAAATTTTTCAGAACAGCGGGCTGAAACTGACGGATGCGCAGGAGCGGGTCCTGGAAGCCGACATTTGCGGTTCAAAAATTGTTCCACGGGAAAATGTTGGAAAAATATCAACCATATCAGATGGTTCGGAAATGTATGCCCGGTTTTTGATAGACAGGTTTCCTTTCAGGAAACTCAATTCCCGGGTCCGGCTGGTGGTGGATGCCGCCAACGGGGCTGCCAGTGACATCTGTCATCAGGTGTTCAACGATCTCTTGTTCGACGTGGTGTTCATCCATGATCGCCCGGACGGATTCAACATCAATCAGGATTGCGGCTCCCAGCACACAACGGATCTTCGAAACCAGGTAAAGGCCGTGAAAGCGGATCTGGGAATCGCCTTTGACGGGGATGCGGACCGGATGACCGCCGTGGATGAAACCGGTGAAATCATTACCGGAGACCGGATCCTGGCGATTTGCGCCAGGCATGCCAAGGAAAAGAATCAGCTGCCAAACAACCGGGTGGTCAGCACGGTGATGAGCAACATCGGTCTGACAATGGCCCTGGAAAACCTTGGCATCACCCATGAAAAAACCGGGGTCGGGGATCGCCAGGTGCTGGCCAAAATGAAGGAGACCGGAGCGGTGATCGGGGGAGAGGATTCCGGTCACATGATTTTTCTAAACGACCATACCACCGGCGACGGGATTTTGTCGGCATTGCGGCTGATCACGGTAATGGTGGAATCCGGCAGGACCCTGTCGGATCTGGCCGCAGTGATGCAGGTGTTTCCCCAGGTGTTGAAAAACGTGAAAGTGGATGCGTCCCGCCCCGATTTCATGCAGATACCGGAAATCGCCGGCATCATTGACGAGGTGACCTCGCATCTGGGAGACAAAGGACGGGTGCTGGTCCGGTATTCCGGAACCCAGCCGCTGCTCCGGGTCATGGTGGAAGGACCGGATAAAGAGGGGACCCGGGCCGCGTGTGAAAAAATCTGCCGGATCATTCAAGCCCATATCTGATTTTTGGCAGGGACTTTTAAGACGCCGGGGTGCCACCAGGCAGAGCATCTTACAAACAGTCAGGGGCTGATATCACAAGTTGAATATCAGCCCCTGATTTGTATGGTCAACAAAAAGCGAACCGCCCCATCCAATTACTCTCTTGCAACCCCCAGCAGATGCATCAGGTGAATGAACAGGCCCATGAAATCCAGATACAGGCTCAACGCACCGATGAGAGCGCCTTTACGGACCATGGCGCCGGTGGCGTTGTCCGGAAGGGTAACGGCCATGTTTTTGAGTTTCTGGGTGTCATAGGCGGTCAAGCCGGTGAAGATCAGCACGGCGATCATGGAAATGATGGTCTGCATCATGGTGGAGCCGATGAAAATGTTCACGACCATGGCGATGATGATGCCGATCAACCCCATCATCAGGAACTGTCCCATGCCAGTGAGGTCTTTTTTGGTCACCATGCCGTAGACACTGGCTGCGCCGAACGTGGCCGCGCAGATGAAAAAGGTGGACACGATGGACGCAGCCGTATAGATCAGAAAAATCGGGGTCAGAACGATTCCGTAGGCCACGGCAATTGCCATGTAGAGGCCGGTGGCGGTGCTCGCCTCGATTTTCTGTATCCGCGCGGACAGGTAGCCGCACAGAATGATCAGGCCGATGAACAGAACAATGGGCATTACCGGGTTCCCGTAGAATATCTGGAGCAGCCCGGGGCTGCGGGAGACGAAAAAGGACGTGAACCCGGTCAGAACCAGTCCAGCGGTCATCCAGTTGTAAACGCTTCTGATAAAGGAGTTCACCTTTACCATGGCAGTGGTTTGTGCAAATGTGGGATTCATGATTTCCTCCAAAAAATTTCAGGTTAACAACATTCTGATAACGGCAATATAACACGAAAGGCGGGGATTTCAAGATTATTGTTTGGTCATGTTGTCGATTTTGCAGGGGATATAAAGGATCTGTTCCAGTCTGCTTCAAAACGGTTACAAACAGGCAAATACCATGTTTTGAATAAAAGTTTACATAATATATATTATCAGACATTATAGCCCGATCTAGTGTCAGCCGGCCATGACGGTCATATGGCACGTCAATTTTCCCGGTGTTGACTTTTCAACCGGATCTATTCTATAAATAAAGATTTGATTTTGCAGGAACAAATACCTGATGCCGGACCATGAAACCACGCATATCTACTCGGTGTCGCTGCTGACCCGGGAAATAAAAACCCTTCTGGAGGACCGGTATCCCTTTGTCTGGATCACCGGTGAAATTTCCAATTGCGCCACACCCGCATCCGGGCATTCCTATTTTTCTCTCAAAGATGACCAGGCCGTGATCCGGGGCGTGATGTTCAAAAACCAGAAACGCAATTTAAAATTTGCGCTGGAAAACGGATTGAAAATCATGGGCCTGGCCCGATTGTCCGTGTATGAACCCCAGGGGGCGTATCAGCTGATTTTTGAACACATGGAACCCGAAGGGGCCGGATCCCTGCAAAAAGCGTTTGAACAGCTCAAAAAAAAACTGGGAGAGGAAGGCCTGTTCGATGCCGCACACAAACAACCCATCCCCCTGCTTCCGGGAAAAATTTCAGTCATTACCTCAGGAACCGGTGCTGCCGTGCGGGATATCATCCATATTTCGATCCGGCGCTTTCCCAACTGCCGTCTTGAGATCGTACCGGTGCCGGTCCAGGGATCTGCGGCCATTCAGGAAATTGTATATGCAATTGAAACCGTGAATAACCGGGCACAGTCCGATGTCATCATTCTGGCACGGGGCGGCGGCTCCCTGGAAGACCTGGCAGCCTTCAATTCCGAAGAGGTGGCAAGGGCGGTTTTTGCCTCCCGCATTCCCGTGATTTCCGGCATCGGACATGAAACCGATTTCACGATTGCCGATTTCGTGGCAGATGTGAGGGCCCCTACCCCGTCAGCTGCGGCGGAACTGGCAGTGCCGGAAAAAAAACACCTGAAAAAATGGATTTCCGGCATGCACCAGGACCTTTCCGGTGCCATGGGCCGGCAACTGACTTTTTATCAGCAGAAACTGGATGACCTGCACAGCCGCCTGAAAAGCCCGGTTCAGATCATGGCCCGTTTCAGGCAGACCCTGACCTCTCACTGCCTGCGAAGCCGGCAGGCCCTGAAACGCCGCATCTTCCATGACAGGGAAAAACTGCTGTGGATTACCCGGGCCCTGCCGGGAGCGGCCCCGGATGTCCGTGCCCTTGGAAAACAGGTGCTGGACCTGAACAGCCGGCTTGATTTGACCATGCAGCTTCAGATGGCCGGCAGGCGAAACCAGGTCCGGCAGACCGCTGCCGCCCTGTCGGCCCTGAACCCGGTATCGGTTCTGAACCGGGGATACAGCATCGCACGGACAGTGCCGGATCAAAAAGTGATCCTGGATGCCGGCATGGTAAAAATTCAGGATTCAATAGAAATCATTTTGGCCCGGGGACGTGTCCTGTCCCGGGTGGAGAAGACCATTCATGGCAAAGACCACATTTGAAACCGCCTTGAAACAGCTGGAAGCCATTGTCAAGGAGATGGAGTCCGGGGACCTGCCCCTGGAACAGGCATTGAAGAAATATGAAACAGGCATTGAAAAGGTCCGTTACTGCATGGAAATCCTTGACAGTACCGAGAAGAAAATTACCCAGCTGACCCGGGATCTGGATGGATCCCTGTCAGAAACCCCGTTTGATCATGACTGAAACAGGGTTTGAATTAAAGGTCTTTTTAAGGGAACACCAGGAAAAAGTGAATGAGTGCCTGGAAAAAATCCTGGGGACCTTTGACCCGGAACGGGAGCTGGTTCAGGCCATGCGCCATTCCCTGATGGCCGGCGGCAAACGGCTGCGGCCGGTGCTGGCAATGGCTTCGGCTGCGGCCTGCAGCGGTGATATTGACCGGGTGATGCCTGCGGCCTGTGCCCTGGAGATGATTCATACCTATTCCCTGATTCATGATGACCTGCCCGCCATGGATAATGATGATCTCAGGCGGGGAAAACCCACCTGCCACAGGCAGTTTTCCGAGCCCACAGCCATTCTGGCCGGTGATGCCCTGCTCACCCATGCCTTTTATATCCTGGTTCGCCCCAATCGCCTGTTCGATCCGGTGCCGGAACCCGATATCCTGCTGGAACTGATCGCTTTGATTGCGTCTGCAGCCGGTGTCAACGGCATGGTGGAAGGACAGATGCTGGACATGCAGTCGGAAAGACAGCCCGTCCATTTCAAAGAAAATGAGAAAACCGGGAATACAGATGCATTGCTGGCGCATCTTGAATACATGCACCGGCTCAAGACCGGAAGGATGATCGTGGCCAGTGTCCTGGCCGGTGCGGTGAGCGTCAGGGCCCCCCGGGGTCTCAGAAAGGACCTGGCGGTTTTTGCCGGCCATCTGGGACTGGCGTTTCAGGTGATGGACGATATCCTGAACGTGGAAGGGGACCCTGAAAAAATGGGAAAAGCCGCCGGATCAGACATGGAAAGAGACAAGCTCACTTTTCCGGCCCTGCTGGGAGTGGACCGTTCCAGAATCTATGCCCGGGACCTGATTGACCAGGCCCTCGAGGCCATTGCCCGGTTCGACGGCCGGGCCGATCCTCTCCGGGCCATCGCCCGGTATGTGGTCAGCCGGGACCGCTGAGCTTCATGAAAATTGACAGACGAGACAAGAACAGACATTGCCGATGAGAACAGAAATTATGGGTGAACAGATCATTGATTCCATACCGGATGAAGCCAGGTATCTGCGGGAAAACACTATTGAACTTCAGACGGAAAACAACCCCATGGGCCTGCTGAAACGCATCCATGCCCCCGGCGACTTCAAGGACCTGTCCCGGGACCAGCTGCCGGAACTGGCCCGGCAGATCCGGGAACGGATCATCGATGTGGTGTCCAGAAACGGGGGGCACCTGGCCTCCAGCCTGGGGGCGGTGGAGCTGACCCTGGCCATCCATTACGTGTTTGATCTGCCCAAAGACACCCTGATCTGGGATGTGGGACACCAGGCCTATGCCCACAAACTGATCACCGGCAGAAATCAACGATTTGACACCCTGCGCCGGTACAAAGGCATATCCGGGTTTTCCAAAATCAGGGAAAGTGCGTGCGACGGGTTCACGGTGGGCCATTCCTCCACCTCCATTTCCGCTGGCCTGGGCATCAGTTGCGCCAAATATCTGAAACAGGATGATTCCCATGTGATCTCGGTGATCGGGGACGGGTCCATGACCGCCGGCCTGGCCTATGAAGGGATGAACCAGGCCGGAGATCTCAAGCGCAAACTGATCGTGATTCTCAACGACAATGACATGTCCATCTCTCCCAATGTGGGGGCCCTGTCCTCTTACCTGAGCCGGACCTTTTCCGCCAAATACCTCCAGACCCTGAGAAATCAGTTTGGTGCGTTTTTGAAGTCCCTGCCCAAAATCGGGGAAGATATCTATCAGATCGCCAAAAGGTCGGAGGAGTCGTTCAAGACCTTCGTCACCCCGGGAATGCTGTTCGAAGCCTTTAATTTCGATTATTTCGGCCCCATTAACGGCCACAATCTGGGCCATCTCATCGATATTCTGGACAACATCAAAAATACGGCGGATTCACCGGTTCTGCTCCATGTCACCACGATCAAGGGTAAAGGATATGCCCCTGCGGAAAACAACCCGGTCTATTTTCACGGGGTGGGGGCTTTTGCCGTGGATACCGGCAAGGCCAACGGATCCGCCGGAAAGATTCCCACCTATACCCAGGTGTTCGGGGACCAGATGGTCAAACTGGCGCACCGTCACCCGGAACTGGTGGCCGTGACTGCGGCCATGCCAGAAGGCACCGGTTTGATGGATTTCTGTGACCGGTTTCCGGACCGGTTTTTCGATGTGGGCATTGCCGAACAGCATGCCGTTACCTTTTCCGCCGGCCTGGCAGTCAAGGGGATCAAACCGGTGGTGACCATTTATTCCACGTTTCTTCAACGGGCCTATGACCAGATTCTTCACGACGTGTGCATCGATGCCCATCCGGTGGTGTTCGCTCTGGACCGGGGAGGGATTGTGGGAGAAGACGGTCCCACCCACCACGGTCTGTTCGATTTTGCCTATCTGCGGCCCATGCCCAACATGACGGTGATGGCCCCCATGGACGAGGACGAGCTGGCCCGGATGCTGGTCACGGCGGTACAGCATGACGGCCCCATTGCCCTGCGCTATCCCCGGGGACGGGCCACAGGGGTTCCGGTGGCAGACCCAGCCCTGCCCCTGGAGATCGGAAAGGCCAAGGTGTTGTGCGACGGAGACGACCTGCTGATCATTGCCGTCGGTACCGGGGTCCGGCAGGCCCTCAACGCCAGGGATATTCTGGCAGAGGAAGGCATTTTCGCCACCGTGATCAATGCCCGGTTTGTCAAACCTCTGGATGAAGCCCTGCTGTCGGCCATGGCAGCAAAATTCAAGCGGATCATCACGGTGGAAGAGCATGTGCTGGCGGGCGGGTTCGGGTCTGCGGTCCTGGAACTGTTCATGGACCGCGGCCTGACGGACCTGCGGGTCAAACGGATCGGTGTCCCGGACTGCTTTGTGGAGCATGGCCCCCAGGAGATCCTGAGAAACGCTTACCGGATCGATGCGGAGGCGGTGGCGGCCGCTGCCCGTGAACTGTATGGCAGCCGATAGAAACATAGAACGGTGCCGCCTGGATCAGCTGCTGGTGGATACCGGCCTGGCCGGGTCCAGAACCAGGGCCAGGGCTGTAATCATGGCCGGAAAAGTGCTGGTGAACGGCCGGCCCTGCGACAAGCCCGGATGCCGGGTGGATTCACAGGCTGACATTCAGGTCAAAACGCCGGACCATCCCTATGTGAGCCGGGGTGGGCTCAAGCTGGAAAAAGCCCTTGAAACATTTCCGGTGGGGGTCACGGACAGGGTGTGCCTGGACATCGGCGCATCCACCGGCGGGTTCACCGACTGTCTGCTGCGGTTCGGGGCCGCTCAGGTGTTTGCCGTGGATGTGGGATATGGACAGCTGGCCTGGTCTTTGCGCAACGATCCCCGGGTGATCGTGATCGAGCGCACCAACATCCGGCACATGGCCTGGGAAACCATCGGCCGGCAGGTGGACCTGGTGGTAGCGGACACCTCGTTCATCTCTTTGAAAACCGTGATCCCGGCGGCGGAAAAATTCATGGGGGAGGATACCCGGGTGATCGCCCTGATCAAACCCCAGTTTGAAGCGGGAAAAAACCATATCGGCAAGGGAGGTGTTGTCAAGGATCCGAAAATCAGGGAACAGGTGGTAAGGGATACGACGCAGTTCTTTTCAGACCGGGGGTATGAGGTTCAGGGGGTGATCCCCTCCCCTGTCCTGGGTCCGAAGGGAAATACCGAATACCTGATGTCATTGATTTTCCATGAACTTTGAAAAAAAACACTGTTATTTTTATTTAAATTTTATTATTTAAGTAAGACTTTTTTATTAATCGTATAAAGGAGCGGTAATGAGCGAAGAGATCAAAACCATGAGAAATGTGGCTTTTGCAGGCCATGGAGGTGCGGGCAAGACAACTCTTGCTGAGGCCATGCTTTTCAAGCTGGGCATGACCACCCGCCTGGGAAAGGTGGAAGAAGGCAATACGGTCATGGACTTTCAGCCGGAAGAGATCAAAAAACAGCAGAGTATCAACACCTCGTTTATCAAATACACCCATAACAAACACATCGTTACATTGATGGATACCCCGGGTGATCAGAATTTTTTCTCAGCGGCCAAGACCTGTTTCCCGGTGGCCGATGCCATGGTCTTTGTCATCGACGGTGTGGGAGGACCCTCCGCAATGACCGAAGAAGCGGCGGCCTCAGCTCTGGAATACAATCTGCCCGGACTGGTCATTGTCAACAAACTGGACCGGGAACGGTCCGATTACGCCACCTGCGTGGATGCGTGCAACACCTCCCTGAAAAAGAAAATCATCCCCATCTGCTATCCTATCGGTTCTGAAGCCGGATTCAAGGGACTGGTGAACATCGTCACCAGCAAGGCGATTGAATATGATGAAAACGGCAAGGCATCGCCCGTGGATATTCCGTCCGACATGGCCGATGATATGGCTGCAGCCAAAGAAGAGTTCATTGAAAATATCGCGGAACTTAATGACGCGCTTCTGGAAAAATACCTGGAAGGCGAGGAACTGAGCGAAGAGGAGATCAGGACCACTTTCCGGAAAGGGATTTCCGAAGCCCAGTTCTACCCCGCCATCTGTACGTCGGCCGTGAAAATGATCGGAATCGACACGGTCCTGGATTTCATCAACACCTACATGCCCTCCCCGCTGGACAGAGGCGACTGGATCGCAAAGGACAGTGACGGTCAGGATGTGGTAGTGTCTCCGGATCCGGACGGGGAATTCTGCGGATTTGTTTTCAACACGATCGTGGACCCCTATGCCGGGCGTCTGTCCCTGTTCCGGGTGATATCCGGGACCCTGGGCAAGGAAGGCAATTTTCTCAATGTGACCAAAGATACCAAGGAACGCTATTCTCAGCTTCTGGAAATTGCCGGCAAGGAGCAGAAAACCATTACATCGGCGGTGCCGGGATCCATTGTGGCGGTGGCCAAACTCAAATCCACCCTGACCGGGGATACCCTGACCGGAGGCGGCCGGATCCAGATCCCTGCCCCGGCCCCCATGCCGCCGGTGATCTCCTTTGCCATCTCCCCCAAATCCAAGAACGATGAAGACAAGATTCACGAAGCCCTGCGCAAGCTTCTTCAGGAAGATACCGGTCTGGAACTCAGGCGGGAAGAGGAAACACGGCAGACCATCCTGTCGGGCCGGGGCCTGGTGCACATCGAGGTAACAGCGGAAAAAATTCAGCGCAAGTTCAATGTGGCCATGGAGATCAATACACCCAAAGTGGCGTATCGGGAAACCTTCAAGAAAAAGGTGCGGGTCCAGGGGAAACACAAGAAACAGTCCGGCGGTCACGGCCAGTACGGGGACTGCTGGATCGTTCTGGAGCCGCTGCCCAGAGGCACCGGATTCGAATTTGTGGACAAGATCGTGGGCGGCGTGATTCCCAAAAACTATATCCCGGCCGTGGAGGCCGGTATCCGGGAAAGCTCCAAATACGGGATTCTGGCGGGATTTCCCTGTGTGGACTTCCGGACCACCCTTGATTTCGGTTCCTACCATTCCGTGGATTCGTCGGAAATGGCGTTCAAGACCGCCGGTTCCATTGCGTTCAAGGCGGCGGCCAAGGATGCCGGTCCGGTGCTGCTGGAACCGATCATGAAAGTGTCGGTCAAGGTGCCGGATGCCAACACCGGCGATATCATGGGAGACCTCAATTCCCGCCGGGGCCGGGTCCTGGGCATGGATTCCGAGGATGACAAGCAGATCATCAACGCTCTGGTGCCCATGTCTGAAATGCTCAGATACGCTCCGGACCTGAGTTCCATGACCGGCGGGCGGGGGACCTTTACCATGGAGTTCGCCCAGTATGACGAAGTGCCGCCGGATCTGGCCAAGAAAATTATCGACCAGGTCAATGCGGAAAAAGAGAACGCTTAACTCTTTGTAATCTCAGACGAATTCCTCCTTAAAATCCGGGGGGAGTGAACTTGCCGGGGGATGATCCGGTTCCAGGATCATCCCCCGGTTTTATTTCAACACATCTTGATGGACCGGGTCAGAGCTGGTCACCGGTCAGTCTCGTGTAGATCTCTTTATAGGTTCCGGCGGTGTTTTCGATCACCTCTTTGGGCAGTTTCGGGCCGGGCGGAGTTTTGTCCCATCCGGAATTGACCAGCCAGTCCCGGACGGTCTGTTTGTCAAAACTTTTCTGGCTGCGGCCGGGCGCATAGTCGTCCAAAGGCCAGAAACGGGAGGAGTCCGGGGTCAGCACTTCGTCGATGAGAATGATCTCCCCGTCCAGCACGCCGAATTCAAACTTGGTGTCAGCAATGATGATCCCTTTTTCCAGGGCCATGGCCGCACCCGTGTTATAGATTTCAAGACTCAGGTCCCGGATTTTTTCCGCGGTTTCCCTGCCCAGAATATCCACCGTCTGTTCAAAGGAGATGTTGATATCATGGTCTCCCACCTCCGCTTTGGTGGACGGGGTATACAACGGGGCCGCCAGCTTGTCGGATTCCTTGAGCCCTTCAGGCAGCTGAATCCCGCAGACATGGCCGGTGGTCTGATACCCGTGCCACCCCGACCCGGTGATATACCCTCTCACAATACATTCCACCGGCAGGGGATCGGCTTTTTTGACCAGCATGCTTCTTTTTTCCAGGGCTTGCCTGTAGGGGTGACAGGGAGCGGGATAGGCAGAGACATCGGTGGTCACCAGGTGGTTGCCCACGATATCCGCCATTTTTTCAAACCAGAACACGCTGATCTGGTTCAACACCTTGCCCTTGTCCGGAATGGGGTCCGGCAGGACCACGTCAAAGGCGGACAGCCGGTCCGTGGTGACCAGCAGCAGCGTATCTCCAAAATCAAAAATATCCCTGACCTTGCCCTGTCGTTTCAATGGCAGGTCTTTGAATTGTGTTTCAGGGATGGCGGTCATGTCGTTTCTCCTTTTTTTCAACTTCAGGTTAAATATATGAACCTGCCTTAATAACACGGATTGTGTTTTTTTTCCATAACATGAAATGGAAATTTGTCCGCCGGCAGAGGAGTGCTTGACGAATGCGGGGGATCATATTATGTTAGTGGGATAATTTTTCAAAAGAATGAAGCCGGTTTGCAATACAAAGGATTTTTTATGAGAATCATATATGGGTCGTTCCTGTTCATCTGTCTGACAATGGCTTTTTGTCAGGGCCTGTCTGCAAATGAAACGACTCACTTCACCCTGAACGACCTGTGCCGGGCCGCCAATGACAATGCGGAAAAAATCAGAATCGCCGAAGATGACGTGGAAATCGCCCGGCAGGAAAAGCAGCGGGCCAGATCGGTTCTGATTCCCCGGGCCACCACTTTTGGCAGCTATACCAGGTATAAGGATACCGGGATATTTTCTCCGGACACGGCAACGGCTGGCATCCGGTTGAATCAATCCTTCACCTTGAACGGCAGGGAACTGATCGCCTATGATGTGGCCAAAAAAGGCATTGAAACCAATGCCTTTACCCTGGAAGCGATCCGGGCGGCGTATCTGCTGGAGGTGACGTTGGCCTATTTTGATGCCCTGGAAGCCAAGCGCATGCTGGAAATCGCCCAGGCGGATGTGGATCGCCTCAAAACCCACAAACAGGCGGTGGAGGAAAAACTGCGGGTGGGCAGTGTGACCAGAACCGACCTGTTCCGGGCGGAAGCGGAACTGTCCCGGGCCAGAACCGACCGGGAGCTGGCGCAGAACCGTGTCATCCTGACCCGGGCCGGTCTTGTCCGCATCACGGGCATCGATGAGGGATTTTCCATTTCCGATAGCGACATTCAAAATATGGAAAATATGGATCTCTCCCTGGCACAGATTCAGGTCCAGGCCCTGGAAAACCGGTTTGAGATCAAAGCAGCGCAGAAAAACCTGGAGATCGCCGGTCAGACCATCCGGTATGAAAAAGGAGAATACTGGCCTCAACTGAGCCTGGAAACCGGATACCGCAAATCAGATGTGTCCTATGGGAATTCATTGATGGGCATGGACACCGGTGCCGGTAATGAGGAAGCCTATGCCATGGCCGAACTTCAATTCACCCTGTTTGACGGAGGACTGCGTGCCGCTCAGATCCGGCAGGCCGAAGCCAGAAAAAATCAGGCATATCAACAACTGGTCCAGGCTCGAAACGATATCGTACTGGAAACCAAGGTTGCGTTCTCCGAGTATGAAACCGCACAAAAAACATTGATCAACCTGGCGGATGAGCTCAAATCCGCCCGGGAGAACTACCATGCCGTGCAGATGCAGTACCGGTACGGCATGGCGGATATCGTTGACCTGATGGATGCCAACACCCTGTTGGTGCAGTCTGAACGCCGGATCTCCAATGCCCGGTACGCGTTGTTTCAAACCATTTTCAGACTGGTGTATACCAAAGGGGGCTTACCGGCCCATGTGCTGGAATGACACATTTAAAAATTCAACTCGATTTGTAAAAGGAGCCATTCGTATGTATGAGATCATTGCCAATCCTGAAGACTACCAGATCGATCATCTGATCAACGGCACGGACAATGCCAATATAGACCTCACCCGGGAGGAACGGGACAAATGGGCCGGAGAGATTGTCAATTTCAGTGAAAAATTGACGGATTTTGCAAAAAAATCGGAAAAGCTGGCCAGGCTTCTGGAATCCGACGAAAAAATATCTGCTACTCCGGCATCGCTGAAAACCCTTAAAATCCAACTGTTCGCCATTAATGACGCCCTGAATTCCGCGTTGACCATTGCGGACCGGTTGGAGTCGGACATCGTTCACAAATAGAGAACGTCTGTCACGCGATCGTTTTCTGACGCAGCACATGGTCTGTGAGTACCAGCGCCAGCATGGATTCACAGACCATGTTGATCCGGGGAATGGCGCAGACGTCATGGCGGCCCCTGGTGGAAATGACGGCTGGACTTCCGTCTATATCCCGGGTTTTCTGATCCAGGCGGATCGAGGGAATCGGTTTGACATGCACCGTTACAATGATGGGTTCACCGGTCGAAATCCCGGCCAGAATACCGCCGCTGTGATTGGACAGAAACCCGTTGTCATCCATCTGGTCGTTGTTTTCAGAACCGGTTTTGAGTGGGGCGTGAATACCGGAACCGATCTCCACAGCCTTGACCGCCCCGATCCCCATCATGGCCTTGGCAATATCGGCATCCAGTTTGTCAAACACCGGATCACCGATGCCGGCCGGTACGTGCATGGCCCGGATTTCCACCACCCCTCCCAGGGAATCCCCCTGTTTTTTTATGTCCTCGATGCGGTCGGCCATGGCCCGGGCCGCTGCCATGTCCGGACACCGAAGTTCGTTTTTCTCCACGGCTTTTGCGTCAAACTGCTGAACCGTCACGCCGCCGATGGCCATGGTAAAGCTCTGGATGGTCACGCCGTAACGGTCCAGAACCACCTGGGCCACTGCGCCGGCCGCCACCCGGGCCGCGGTTTCCCGGCCCGATGCCCTGCCCCCGCCCCGGTAATCCCGGATCCCGTATTTTTTCTGATAGGTGAAATCCCCGTGGCCGGGCCGGTAGAGCCGGGCAATGTCAGAATAGGCCCCGGAGCGGGCATCCCTGTTCCGGATCAGAATGGCCAGCGGCGTGCCCGTGGTTTTCCCTTCAAACACACCGGACAGGATTTCCGGATTGTCCGGTTCATTGCGCCTTGTTCCGCCAATGCCCTGTCCGGGCCTGCGCCGGTCCAGGGCTTTCTGGATCACGGATTCATCCAGGGACAGCCCTGGCGGGCATCCCTGGATCACCACGCCGATGCCCGGACCGTGAGACTCCCCGAATGTCGTGATATGAAACGCCTTGCCAAAACTAGAACCGGCCATGATCAATTCTCCTTTTGATAATTGCGGCAATTTCTCCGGGACGGTGGCCTGTGGTGGTATCCATGGTCATGTCGGCCAGGTCTGCATACAATGGTATCCGCGCCGCAAGTGTCTCCCGGGTTTCTTCGAGCAGGGACCGGGTGGTGAACCGGGGCCGCTGGGAACAGGTTTGCGGATCCGCTTCCAGACGCTGGACTATGGTGGCCGGATCCGCTGTCAGCCAGATCACAACTGCGTTTTTTTTGATCAGTATCCGGTTTTCCGGTGACAGCACTATGCCGCCGCCAGTGGCAATGACCTGGTTGTTCCGGCAAAGAAGACGTGTCAGAACCCGGGTTTCCACTTGCCTGAAACAGGCCCACCCCCTGTCCCTCACCAGTTCCTGGATATCCGCACCGCAGTCGGATTCAATCCGCTGGTCCGTATCCACGAAATCATATCCCGTCAGGCCGGCCAGATGCCGCCCCACCCGGGTTTTACCACAGCAGCGGTACCCGATGAGAATCAGATTACAGGGCATCATACACATCCCAGAATCCGGGAAAGGATTTTCCCACGCATCCCGGGTTTTCAATCCGCATGTCCGGCACTTTGAGGCCTGCCACGGCAAACGCCATGGCGATGCGGTGATCGTTGAACGTTTGGATGAATGCACCCGAGGGGGTCCCGCCGGTCACTGTCAACCAGTCATCCCCCTGTTCGGTGCGGATGCCCATTTTTTCCAGCTGGGAGGTCACGGCATCGATCCGGTCGCATTCTTTTTCCCGAAGATGCCGGATATTTCTAATCCGGGTGGTGCCCTTTGCAAAGGCCGCCACCACGGCAATGGCCGGCACCGCATCCGGGGTGTCGGACATGTCCACGTCCACGGCATGCAGATCCCGGCCCCGGACCGCTGCTGAACCGTCTTCAAAAAACAGGTCGCACCCCATTTGTTCCAGAATCCGGATCTGTTTGAAATCCCCCTGAAGGGAGTCGGCACGGATATGGGCCACACCGATTCTCTGTCCGGTGATGGCACCGGCGGCCCAGAAGTATCCGGCATTGGACAGGTCCGGTTCCACCACATGATCACCGGGTATGTAAGACTGCCCGCCGGAAACCTGATAGGTGGTGTCGTCAATCCGGCGGGCGGTCACATGGAACTGCTTCATCACATCCAGCGTCAGATCGATATACGGGGAAGACACAGGCGGACCGGTCAGATCAATGGTCAACCCCTGGGTCATGAACGGTCCGATCATCAGTAATGCGGACAGATACTGGCTGCTTTTGGAGCAATCCAGCCGGGTGGTTCCCCCCCGGCGGTCCTTCCCCTGGATGGTGACCGGGGGAAATCCGTCCAGAGTGCCGGAAAAAGCACTGATGCCCATAGCTATCAAGGCATCCAGCAGTTCTTTCATGGGCCTGGCACACATGCGGGCATCGCCGGTCAGGGTATACGGGGTGGTGCCCAGAGCGGCGATGCCGGCCAGCAGCCGCATGGAGGTGCCGGAGTTGCCCAGGTGAATGGGCTCGGAAAACGGGTGGGGATGCCCGTTGAATCCGGTTACCGTAACGGTATTGTCACGGGTTCTGTCGATGTTCGCGCCCATACATGTAAGTGCGTGCATGGTCAATCCCACATCCTGGGAATCCAGCAGGTTCCGGATGGTGGATGTTCCGCGGCATAACGCCGCACAGATGAGCATCCGGTGAGAAATGCTTTTGGACCCCGGAACGGTCACGGTTCGGGGCGAGGAAATGGGTTTCGGGGTCAGTCGTTTCATTTTACAGCCTGTTGTCATCCAGTTTTCAGGGGGTCAGGGGGTTGCGTCGGCAAGAACGGCATGCCGCATTTTTTCCATATCCGGATGGATGCCGGTCCACAGCTCGAACTGGGCCGCGGCCTGGGCCACGAACATGGTCAGCCCGTCCACCACCCGGCACCCTTTTTGTCTGGCCACGGAGATCAGTTTTGTTTCCAGTGGGGTATACACGATATCCATGACCAGGGTATTTGAGGTGAGACAGTCCGCCGGACAGGACAGTTCGTGTTCCATCGGGGTCATGCCCACGGATGTGGTGTTGATGACGATGTCCGGATGAAGCAGCCCGATCCGGTCCATGGGAACAAACTCGGCACCGTACCGGGCCGCCAGTTCCCTGCCCTTTTCCCTGGACCGGTTGGTGATCTTCAGGTCCGCTTTCTGTTCATGAAGGCCGAAGGCCACGGCCCGGGCCGCCCCCCCTGCCCCGATGACCAGCACGGTTTTGTTCCGGATATCGGAGTTTTTTAACGGAGCGATGGCGGCCCGGCTGTCGGTGTTATACCCGTAAAGCCTGCCGTTCCGGTTGACCACGGTATTCACCGCACCGATGGCGGCGGCCCGGTCATCAATCTGATCCAGACAGGGGATCACCGTTTCTTTGAAGGGAATGGTGATTGAAACGCCGCAAATATTGAACTGCCGGACCGCATCCATGGCCTGTTGGATATCGGTGGGGGCGAACGCCAGGTACACCGCATCGATGCGATGGTCGGCAAAGGCCTGGTTGTGGACCAGCGGGCTCCTGGAATGGGATACCGGGCTGCCCATCACACAGAACAGCCGGGTGGATGCCGTGACGGCGGTCATGCCCCCCCCTCTTTTTTGACGATAAAGGACTGAATCCGATTGCCGTCCATGTCTTTGACCGTTGCGGTCCACCGGTCGATGATCACGGACTCGCCGGGCTGGGGTATCCGGTCGATCTGTTCGAGAAAAAATCCGGAAAACGTGTCATAGCTGACCGATTCCGGAATATTGATGTCGATTTCCTTGTTCAGATCCTCCACATTGATCCGTCCGGCCACCAGCCATTTGTTGTCCTTGAGACGGACAATGTCCGGGACCATCCGGTCGGTCTCATCGATGATCTCCCCGAAAATTTCCTCCACCACGTCTTCCAGGGTGACCAGGCCGGCCACACCCCCGTGTTCGTCCACCACAATAGCCATATGGCTTTTTTTGGCCTTGAACTCCTGGAGCAGGGAGTCCAGTTTTTTGGACTCCGGAATGAAATAGGGTTTTTTCATAATGGCCTTGATGTCCAGAGAGGTGATCTGTTCACCGGCCGCTGTGATTTTCTGGTAACTGGTGAACAGATCCTTGATATGCAGCACCCCGATCACATTGTCAATGCTGTCCTCGATGACCGGGATGCGTGAATATCCGGTTGCCAGGATGGCGGGAATGTCCAGTGCTTCCATGGCATCCACCACGAACATATCCGCTCTCGGGGTCATGATTTCACAACAGGAGGTATCATCGAATTCAAAAATATTGGTGATATATTCTTTTTCCGCTTCCTTGATTTCTCCTTCCTCTTCCACCACTTCCACCATGGTCATGAGCTCATCTTCAGTCACCGCGTGATAGGATGAATTGGTCGCACCGTAAAGCCGGGGAATAAAATTGAGGAGCACCACCAGGGGCCAGAAGAACCTGGACAGCCAGTACAGTGGGAAAATCACCACCCGGGCCACCAGCACATTGTGCTGGGTGGCAAAAGATTTGGGGAAAATTTCTCCGAACACCAGAATCACCAGGGTCATGACCCCGGTGGCAATGCCCACGGCATTGGATTGGAAGTGGCTGATGGCAATGGATGTGGCCAATGCGGAGGCCCCGATGTTCATCAGGTTGTTGCCGATAAGTATGGTGGTGAGCAGGGAATGGGGATCCTGTTTCATTTTTACGATCAACTGCCCGGTCTTTGAGCCGTCTTTGGCAATGTGAAAGGCTTTTATTTTCGAGATGGAAAACAGCGCGGTTTCTGAGGATGAAAAAAAACCGGACAACACCAGACAAATAACCAGCAATGTTATATTGAATGTCATCAAGTTGGGTTTTTTCCTTCAATGCAAAATTTATTTATCAAATCACTTTAATAAGGTTTGACAAGGTTTGTCAAACACCCATTTTTACTTTTTCAACGGCCCTGTCCTTATTGCCGTAAGGTCAGGGCGATTTTCGCCGCTCTGGCGGCCGCACCCGGCCCACCCAGCAACCGTCTGACCGGTATCAGTTTACGTTGATACTCATCCAGATGGCTCAGCATCAAAAGAGCAGTCCCGCAGATATTTTCAGGGGAAGCGGCATCCTGCAGCAGTTCGGGCATCACCTCTTTTTCCATGATGATATTTGCCAGGCCGGCGTATTTCACTTTTACGACCGCACGGCCGACCTGAAACGTCACCGGTGACATTTTATAGACAATCACGGTGGGAATACGGCAAAGCGCTGCCTCCAGGGTGATGGTGCCGGATGCGGCAATGAGCATATCTGCCTGTTCAAAGATCCGGTGCGGACTGCCGCACACCACCTGGAACAGTTCAGGGAATCGTGCGGCGGTTGTTTTTGACTCAATCATGTCCAAGGGAATCGACTCTGCAGCAGAAACCAGAAACCGGACATGGGGCCGGTGTTCATGGATCTTTCCGGCAGCGGCCAGCATCGGTTCCAACAGTGCGCGGATTTCATTTTTCCTGGAACCGGGCAGCAGTCCGATGGTTTTGGGCGCTGACGCATCCATGTCGGATCTCAGGGAATGCGAAAGCGGATCCGGGTATCGGTCTACCAAAGGATTTCCCACATAGGTGGCGGGGATCCCGGCTTTTCTGTATATCTTTTCTTCAAAGGGGAATATCAGCCCGGCATGATCAACGGTCTGTTTCATCTGTTTGAGGCGGGACGGATTCCAGGCCCACACCTTGGGAGGGATATAGTAAAACACACTTGTCTGACAGTGTTTTCTGGCATATGCGGCAGCCCTGAGGTTAAATCCCGGGTAATCGACAAGAATCACAAGCCCTGGTTCAAGGGCGTGCAGATGGTACCTGAAAAGATCAAACGCCTGTTTGACCGGCCGGACCTGCTGAAGAACTTCCCAAAGTCCCATGGCGGACAGCTGATCAATGGAGAAAAACAGGCGGGCCCCGGCATCGGCCATACAGGCCCCCCCGATGCCGTGGAAGATCAGAGATGAATCCCGCTGTTTCATGGCACGGATCAAATCCGCCCCATGAAGGTCTCCGGACGGCTCACCCGCCAGTATCAGGACATGGTTGTTCGTCCTCCGGGTCATGGGATTTCATCATCCGTGAAAGCGGTAATGGCGATTCCCTGTTCATCTGCCAGGGCGATCATCTGTTCCCGATCAAAAGACAGGGAACGGCCGGCTTCCAGTACCAGGGCCGTGGCCCCGGATGCCGCCATGGTCCGGACGGTTTCGGTTCCGGTGGCCGGCAGGTCGAACCGCAGGTCCTGCTGAGGCTTGGACAGCTTGACCACCACACATCCGTTGCCCCGGGCCAGTTCACCTCCCCGCCGGATGGTGGCATCGGTGCCGTCGACGGCTTCCACTGCCAGGACTGTCCCGTTACCGATCACGACGCACTGGCCGATGTCCAGTCTGCCCACGGCCTTGGCCAGATTCCACCCCTGAACCGCGTCCTGCCATTCCGCATTATCCATGCACCGGCGGGTCCAGCAGCCTGCAGGACTCAACAATTCAGGCAGAAGAAATGTGGATGGTTTGATGGTGATTCCCTGTGTTTTCAAGAGATCGGCAAATCGGGTCAAAATGGAATCATCATGGCTCCCAGCGGTCTTGAGGATAAACGCCAATGCCTTGAAATCAGGTCGAATATCCTTGAAAATGATCGTTTTCCGGATGGTTCCCAGCATCACGGCTTCATGGACACCATGGCGTTTGAAATATTTCACCAGCCTGGATACCTGCCCCAGGTACAGCCATTGAAATGCCGACACCTCATCCGCCAGAGCCGGTTCGGTTTCCGAGACAAACCCGGCCCCTACCACGGCAATGCCTTTTTCAACCGCTTTTTTTGCAAACAGGCGGGGAAACTGCCCGCCTCCGGCAATCAATCCAATTTTCATTGTTTCGGCTATCGGGTGATCCCCCGGCTGGAACTCACAATGAAATCGGTGAAATTCTTCACTTCCGGAATCTGTTCCACCTCTGCCTTGACCCGTTCCAAAGCCTGTTTAACGGTCAGTCCGATCCTGAAAAAAATCCGGTATGCTTTTTTGAGTTCACCAAGCGTTCCATTCGAAAACCGGTGGCGCTTGAGCCCCACATTGTTCAGGCCGTGGAGCGTGGCCCGGTCACCGGCGGCAATGACATAGGGCGGAATATCCTTGACCACGGCGGACTTTCCACCGATATAGGCGTAATCCCCGATTTTGACGAACTGGTGGATGGCCACCAGCCCGCCGATGGTGGCATGGTTCCCGATTTCAATGTGTCCGGCCAGCGTGGAATTGTTGGCCAGAATCACCTGCCTGCCTGTTTTGCAGTCATGGGCGATATGGGTATAGGCCATCAGATAGTTTTCCTCTCCCACTTCAGTGATGCCGCCGCCGGCTTCAGTACCCCGGTTTACAGTGACAAATTCCCGGATGATGGTGCCCCGGCCGATGGTCAGATAGCTTTTTTCCCCATGAAATTTCAGATCCTGGGGGGCGCCGCCGATGGCGGCATATTGAAATATCTGGCAGTCTTCACCAATGGATACATAGTTTTCAATGGTGGTATAGGGTCCGATGGTGGTGCCTGCCCCGATGCGGACATCGGATTTGACAATGGCATAAGGGCCGATGGTGACCCGGGAGTCGATTTCAGCGGATGGATCGATAATGGCGGTAGGATGAATCATGGCTGTTCCGGTTTCTGTATGATGCGTTCTAAGGATTCAAGTCGTTTTTCCAGGTCCAGGAGTGTTTTTCTCATGCCTGGCAGCCGGCTGAAAATACGGACGGATTTCAACCAGGTTTTATGGGGCATGTGAGGAATACCGGAAACGGTCTGATTGTCCGGTACGGACGACGATACTCCGGCATAGGGACCCACAATGACGTTGTCCCCGATGGTCAAATGTCCGGATATGCCGGCTTTCCCCGCAATGATGGCGTTTTTTCCCACAGTGGCGGATCCGGCGATCCCCACCTGAGCCACCACCAGTGTGTGGTCCCCTATGGACACGTTGTGGGCGACATGCACCTGGTTGTCGGTCTTCACGCCGTTGCCGATGCGCGTGACCCCCAGGGTCCCGCGATCGATGGTATTGCATGCCCCGATCTCGGCATGGTCTCCGATGGTCACATGGCCGGTATGGGACAGTTTAAAATGGCTGTCTCCGTCCTGGACGAATCCATATCCGTCCGATCCGATCACGGAACCGGAATGGAGAATCACATGTCTGCCGACACGGGTGCCATCCATGATCGTGACATTGGGTTTGATGACAGTGTGTTCCCTGATGACGGACCCGTTCCCGATAAACACATGGGGCATGATCCGCACATGATCTCCGATCACCACATCATCTTCAATCACCACATAGGCGCCGATGGATATATGCTTTCCCAGTGCGCAGTTTTTTCCGATCACCGCCAGAGGACTGATGCCGGGAACCGGTACCGGCACCGGATGAAAACAGGGTACCAGTTCAAAGAAAGCCCGCCTGGGGTTGTCTGTTTTCAGAAGGCATGGATGGGGGGGCGGTTCCGAAATCTCGTAATCCTTTGGAATGATGACTGCCCCGGCCCGGGTCCGGTCAAGGCGGGACAGAAAGGCAGGGTCACCCGCAAACGTGAGATCCGATGCTTCAGCATGGTCCAGAGAAGCAGTTCCGGAAATCACCGTTGAAGAATCTCCGGTCACCCGCGCATGGATTTTTTCAGCGATCTCTTTGACAGTCAGTTTCATGAATGAATCCAGGAGAGCAATCAATTTCCTTTGGCGGTGACGGCATTGTATTTCTGGATCACCGTATCTGTAATGTCCACCTGTTCCGCAGTATAAATCACACCGGCATTTTTCTTTTCAATGATCAGCGTATATTTTTCCTTTTTGCCCAGATCATTGGCAATTTCAAACACCGCTTTCTGCATATCGTTGATCATGTTGATTTCAAGCTTCTTCAGCTCATTGGCGGAATCCTGCTGCATGATTCTGAAATCTTCCACCTGGTTTCTGAAATCCCGTTCCCGTTCCCGTTTTTTGTCGTCACTGAGCACCAGGGCCTCCTTTTCAAAGGCCTGGCTGATCTGATCCAGACGCTGCCGTTCTTTTTCCAGCTCGCCCTTGAGCTCGGTTCCCTTGGTGTTGAGTGTTTTCTGGTTCATTTTACCGGCAGAGGATTCCTTCATGATTCTTTCAAAATCAATGACCCCGATTTTTGCCGCATCCGCACCGAACGCGGACGAAACCAGGCCTGTTGCCAGCAGCCATATGAGGGTTGCGAAAAAAATGCGCTTCATAAATGCCTCCAAAAAATATTTATTTGAAAATGTTAGAAAAATGCCCCAATGGAAAAATCAAACTGTCCGTCTCCGGTTTTGTATTCGTCCTGTCCTTCCACCACAATCCCGTAGGCCAGACGGATGGGACCCATGGGGGAGTTCCACCGGAGTTCGAAACCGGCCGAGGAGTATTGTTTGGCCAGATCGATGCTTTCACTGGTTCGATACACATCCCCGCGGTCATAGAACAATACCCCTGCCACCCCTTGTTCCTCCTGAATGGGAAAAATCAGCTCCGCATTGAACTGAATATATTTTTCACCACCCCGCAGGATACTTTGTCCGGGTTCTCTGGTGTTGATGTCATATTTGTCAAACCCCCGGACGGAATTGATACCTCCCAGGTAGAACCGCTCCCAGTCGATATCGATCTGGCCGTTGGTCCGGTCTTCCAGATACCCCCCTTCCACATGCAATGCACCGGTGAATTTCCAGAAAAGGGGTACCCAGAATCCTCCTTCCGCCACATACCGGGTATAATCGATATCACCGCCCAGGAACTCTCCGGCATATTGGGCCGACACCTTGCTGAACACCCCTTCCGTGGGCAGGAAATAATGGTTTCTGGAGTCATAGCTGATATAGGGCTTGATACTGGCGGTAAAGAAATCACCTTCAGTAACGTTGGTATATTGTGGTTGCGCGTTTTCGACTTCAAAATCCTCGACATTGAATTCCACGCCGATGGTGGTATAATCCCATAACTGCCGGTAGGAAGATCGGAGAGTCAGACCGATGGCGTTGCGTTCAAAATATTCGAATTCCTTTTCCAGTTTGTAAATGTTGAACCCGGCTGAAATGGGCTTGTCAAAAATCCAGGGTTCAGTGAACCCCAGATCATACAGCCCGGTTTCTCCGGAGATTCTGCCCAGAATTTTCACGGTCTGTCCCCGGCCGAACAGATTTCGTTCTTCCAGGGACACCTGACCGAAAGGACCGTCATCCGTGGAAAACCCCCCGCCAAAAGCGAAGTTCCCGGTGGGCTTTTCCTCGACTTTGACTTCCAGGTTCCGCTGATGGGGCACATCGGTTGGGACCGGGTTGATCTCCACCGTCTGAAAATAGTCTCTGTATGCCAGGTTCCGGTAGGAACGCTGGATCCCGCTCATGGAAAATTTTCCCTGTTCCTCCACAGCCAGCTCCCGCCGGATCACCTTGTCTCTGGTTTTTTTGTTCCCGGTGATCAAAATCCGGTTGAAATACACCGGTTCTCCCTGATCGATCTTGTAGGTGACGTGCACCTGACGGCCGGCATCATCGGTTTCCACCAGCGGGGAGACTTTGACATTGGCGTACCCCTGATTGGAGTATAAATCACTGAGACCCAGCATATCCTTCCGGATCAACTCCCGGTTGTACAGATCAGATTCCTTGACAAGAAGCCTGTCAAACAGATCCTCCTTTGAAGTCAGAATATCTCCGGTAATGTCCACTTTTCCCGTTTTGTACTGCTCCCCCTCATCGATCTTGAAACCAATGGTAATGCTTTCTTCCCCCATGTCGATCCGGGGATCCGATACTTTGGCATTGATGAATCCGTTGTTTTTGTACAAAGATTCGATGCGCAGCACATCATTGGTCAATTCACTTTCATCCAGGTCCCCGGAAGAGGTGATAAAGGACCAGAATCCCTTTTCCCTGGTCTGAATCGTTTTTTTCAGTTTTTTCTCATTAAAATAGGTGTTTCCTTCAAACACGATGGATTCGATTCTGATTTTCTCTCCCTCTTCGATGACGAACACGATATCCGCCTGATTGTTGTTCAATGAGGTGATATCATAGTGAACCGCGCAATTGTGGTAATTTTTTTCCGTATACAGGCGTTTGATCTTTTCCACATCTGAATTGATTTTATACACATTGAGGATGGATCCGGTGCCGGTTTCCACGACAGCTGCCAGTTCATCATCCTTGTAGACACGGTTCTGGGAAAATTTGATGTTCCTGACACTGGGTTTTTCCGTGACACTGAAAACGATCTCAACCCCCTGATCCAGATCCTTTTTTTCGACCACCACATCGTCAAAGAAACCCATTTTATAGACCTGTTCCAGGTCTTTGGTCAGTTTTTCCCGGTTCATGATATCACCAGGGCTGGATGAAATCACCCGCAGCACCGCGTCCGTGTCCACCCGGCGGTTGCCGGTCACCGTGATGGTGGTGACGATTCGTTTTTCAAACAGTTGGCCCATAATTGCCCGGGACAGGTTCCCGGTTGCCCCGTGCAGCTCTTCCAGAGAGTCTGACTGGGAAAAGAACGGCAGAGGCGGCCCTGGTTCGTAAATCGGATGCATGTTCGTGTCAATGCTGATACTGTTGCCTGAAATGAAGATGTTTCCGGTGATAATGTGGTCCACGCCCAGGCGAATGCCTTCCTGCCGGAATCTGGCGGTATCCCAGACTTCCGTATCGATAAATTCCGTGACATAGACCACCCGTGCCCCTTCGTTTTCCAGACTGTTTCCAAGCAGTCTTGGCACATCCGTGGCCAGTGACCCATGGGGCCTGGGGGCCTGAACGGAAAAAGGAAACACAGCAACACTGACCGTTTGTTCCGCATACAGAATCGAGGTCAGTCCACTCCATACCATCCATATCAGCACTGCAGTGATCAACCATTTTTTCATATCAGTCCCTTTCATATGCCGGTACAATTTTTCCGTTCCGGATCGTTACCGTTTTTTTCATCATATGCGCCAGTTTCATGTTATGGGTCACCACGATCACGGTCATGTCCAGTTCTTTGTTCAACTCTTTGATCAAGGAATGAATACTGTCCGCGTTTTTCTCATCCAGGTTCCCGGTGGGTTCATCCGCCAGAAGCATGTCCGGTTTCATCACCAAAGCCCTGGCGATGGCCACCCGTTGCTGTTCTCCACCGGACAGGTCTTCCACACGATGATGACATCGATCCGCCAACCCTACCCTTTCAAGCATATTTTCGGCCAGGTTTTCAACCATTTTTTTTGATTTCCGGGCAATGAGCCCCGGGATCATGACATTTTCAATGGCGGAGAACCCCTGGAGCAGGTAATGGAATTGAAACACAAACCCGATCCGTTCGTTTCGAAACACGGCCAGCTGATCCTGTTTCAAGGAAAGCAGGTTCTGGTTCCGGAACAGCACCTCCCCCTTGTCCGGCCGGTCCAGGGTGCCGATAATGTTGAGCAGTGTGGATTTACCGATACCGGACGGTCCGACCACAGACAGGGTCATCCCCCGGGTGATTGTGAAATCGGCGTTGTCCAGAATGTCGATCACATCCGGCGGTGTTCCAAATGTTTTGGTGACCTGGGTCAGGCGCATGAGTACCGAACCGGTGTCATCCATATCGAATGGCCTCCAGCGGGTCCATGTTCGATGCTTTCCAGGACGGATACAAAGTGGACATAAAGCAGATGATCACGGAACAAACGGAGATGACCAGCACATCCACGGGATCCAGCTGGACGGGCAGCGTGGAGAAGGGATAGGCCTGGGGCAGCCGGATGAAATCATACCGTTTGAGCAGCGCACAGATGCCGATGCCGGACACGGTTCCCAGCAGGGTGCCGGTGATGCCGATAACCAGTCCCTTGACAATGAATATCTGTCGGACCATCCGGTGGGTGGCGCCCATGGCCTTGAGCACGGCGATGTCCTTTGTCTTTTCCATCACCAGCATGATCAGGGCCGATGCAATGTTGAACGCCGCCACCAGGATAATGAGGGTCAGAATGATGAACATGGCTGTTTTTTCCAGCTTCAGCGCGGAAAAAAGACTCTGGTTGATATCCATCCAGTCCCGGATATAAAACGGATGATGTTCCAGATCACTCAGTGCGGTTTTCCGGATCTCTTTGACCTTGAACACGTCATCCACCCAGATGCCGATGGCGGATATTTTGTCCCGGTCTCCTGTCAGGGACTGGGCCTGATCCAGATGGACATAGGCCAGCATGCCGTCGTATTCGGACATGCCCGAAGAAAACGTGCCTTTCACCACAAACTGTTTCATGGCCGGAATCTGTCCCATGGGGGAGATTATGGACCGGGTGGACATGAGAATGATCCTGTCTCCGGTTCCCGCCCCCACGGATCTTGCCAGTTCTTTTCCCAGAATGATGCCCGGCCGATTGCCGGCGTTTTTTTGAATGGACAGGGCATCGTTCAAAGCGGAGGCATCAAATCCCTGAATCAGGGATGCGCTGTTGTCCGGTACAATACCCCGTACCATGGCACCGGACATGGCGTGGCGGGTCCGGATAATGGCCTGGGCGAAAAGGATCGGGGATGCGTCCCGGATGCGGGGATGGCCCGGGATATCCCGAAGCACGGCACCATAGTTCTCGAACGTACCGTTGTAGTTCATGACCAGAATATGGGGTTCCAGACCCAGGATCCGCCGCCTGAATTCAGTCTCCGCCCCGTTCATCACGGCAATCACCACTACCAGGGCCATCACCCCCACCATGACCCCGGCCACGGACAGAAAGGTGATCAATGAGATGAATCCCTCTTTCCGCTTGGCCTTGAGATAACGCCGGGCTATGAAAAGTTCGACAGTCATCTAATGATCAGTGGCTGTGTTTCATATGGGGAAAGAGAATGACCTCTCTGATGGAGGCAGCATTGGTAAGCAGCATCACCAGACGGTCGATGCCAATGCCCTCTCCGGCGGTCGGCGGCATCCCGTATTCCAGGGCTTCCACATAATCCGCATCCATGATGTGGGCTTCCTGGTTTCCTTCATCTCGCTGGCGCACCTGCATGAGAAACCGGTTGTGCTGATCTTCCGGGTCATTGATTTCAGAAAATCCATTGGCGATCTCTCTGCCGGCGATAAACAGCTCAAACCGGTCGGTCAGATTTGGATCGGATTCGCTTTTCCGGGACAATGGAGACACTTCCACCGGATATCCGGTGATAAATGTGGGTTGGATCAGCCTGGGTTCCACCAGTACATCAAACAGCCTGGTCAGAATTTTACCGCAGCTTTCGGTCTTGGTGATCTGGATCTGCCGTTCTTTTGCAAACTCCAGCAAGGCCTGGGGATTACCGAGCATGTCCGGAGCGATCCCACCGATGGCGGTCAGGGACTGCATCATGGAGATCCGGCGCCACCCGGCTGCAAAGTCAATGGTGTGGCCCTGGTATTCAATCACGGAACCGCCGGTGACCGTTTCGACAATATGGGCGAACATCTCTTCGGTAAGGGTCATCAGGTCCTGATAATCCGCGTAGGCCTGATAGAATTCCACCATGGTGAACTCCGGGTTGTGACGGGTGGACACCCCTTCGTTCCTGAAATTGCGGTTGATTTCAAACACCTTTTCAAAGCCCCCCACCACCAGTCGTTTCAGATAGAGCTCCGGGGCGATCCGCAGATACAGTTCCATGCCCAGTGCATTGTGCCAGGTCTTGAAAGGGGTGGCTTCGGCCCCGCCGGGCAACGGCTGCATCATGGGGGTTTCCACCTCCATGAACCCGCGTTCTTCAAAGAACCGGCGCATGATCGACACGATTCTGCTTCGGGTGATAAAAATATTCCGGGTGTCTTCGTTCATGATCAGGTCCAGATACCGCTGACGATACCGTTTTTCCGGATCCTTGATGCCGTGAAATTTTTCCGGCAAAGGCCGCAGCGCTTTGGACAGCAACCGGAACTCTGTTGCCAGAACGGTCCACTCACCGGTTTTTGTCTGAAACAAGGGACCGGTGACACCGATGAAGTCCCCGATATCCAGTTTTTTGAACAGGTCGTAGGTGTCATCCCCGACCTTGTTTTTCTGAACATACACCTGCATCTGGTCCGAGCCGTCCTTGAACCGGACAAAAGAGGATTTCCCCATTTTGTTGACGGCCATCATCCGGCCGGCCAGCCTGAATGTCCGGCCGTCTTCTCCCAGCGATGACGGATTTGTCTCGATGATGTGTCTGAGCTGAGCCACCGTGCATGAAAGTTTGAAGTCATTGGGGTAAAGGGGAACCCCTTTTTCTCTGATTGCAACTATTTTTTCTTTTCTGGCCTGGATGACCTGGGTGTCTTTATCCATGTGTGTACTGTTTCCGTTATATGGTTTCTTGAATATCAAAATGCTAAAACATAACAAAATAGACTGTTTGTCAGTTGTTTGTCAAGATTTTGTTCGATCCTCCACCGGGGCGGCCGGTTTGAAGATAATGGTGAAAACAGTGCCTTTGCCAGGTATGGAATCAAAATCAATGAGACCGTCATAGGTTTCAATGAGACGGTGGATAATGGACAGCCCCAGTCCGGTTCCTTCCGGCTTGGTGGTGAAAAACGGATCGAAAATATGGCGGGCAATGCCGGGATCGATGCCCTGGCCGTTGTCTTCGATGGTCAGATAGATCCGGTGATTCCGGGGGGATGTCAGAGTGATGACGATCTTTCCTTTTCCGGAAATGGCCTGAGCCGCGTTTTTGATTAGATTCCACACAATCTGTTGCAGGTGTACCGGATCGATGAGCACATTCAGTCCCTCATCCAGCCGGGTGACGATCTGAATCCGGTTTTTGAACTCATCGGTATTCAAAAACAGAGAAACCACATCCATGACCGCCTGATGCACCATGACGGGCACGGCATTGGCACGGCCGGGCTTGGCAAACAACCGGATGTCGTTCACAATTGTTTTCAGCCGTTCGGTCTCCCGCAGAATAATTTTCATGAGCCGGTCTTCCCGGCTCCCGGGAAGGGCATCTTCTCTGAGCAATTGAATGGATCCGGCCAGAGATGCCAGCGGATTTTTGATTTCATGGGCCATGCCGGAGATCATCTCATCCACGGCTTCCATTTTTTCCACCCGCCGGTAATGGGCATGGGCGATTTTCAGGTCCTGCCGGGCCCGTCTCACCTGCCTGGCCAGCAAACCGCTCAAATATGCCACAGCCAGGCACGCGGCCATGAGTATGATGATCCGGTAAAACACCAGGCGGGGGTCCAGAGAGGATGGGGCCGTGTGCTGACCTGAAAAAGGCGGAATCACGTGATAATATTCCAGAACCATCAACAGCCCGTACTGAATGCTGGAAACACCGGCAATGATCAGGCTGCCCCGCAAAAGAACCAGCATGGCCCCGTAAATGATGATCAGCAGATACAAAAACGTGAAAATGGAATCCAGGCTGCCGGTGACATAGATGATCACCGTGACCAGAAACGTATCCACCAGAATCTGGGTATAGGACAGTACCAGCAGTTTTTTTTCATGCCTGAGCCACAGGCCGTACCCCACGGACAGCAATAAGATGGCAGCTGCCAGATAATACAATGTCACAAAAGGCTGGGACAAAAAAGACAATTGTTCGCCCGTGGAAAACACCAGGCTGGAAAAAATCAACACAATGCAGAAAATCACCCGGGCCAGGACAATCCATTTCAGCTGCTGCACCCGGTCTGAACGATCCAGAAACGGGTCTTTCGACATGAGTTTATCCAATGCCGCCCGCCATGGAAAAAATAGGAAGATACATGGCAATCACCAGGCCGCCCACGACCACCCCCAGAAAAACCAGCATAAAGGGCTCGATCATGTCCGTGAGGTTCTTGACGGCCTGGTCCACCTCGTCATCATAGAAATCCGCAATTTTTTCCATCATGGTGTCCAGGGCCCCGGTGGATTCCCCCACGGCGATCATGGAACAGACCATGGAAGGGAACACCCCGCTTTCCAGGAGCGGGTCCGCCATGGACCGGCCTTCGGCGATCCCGGATTTGACATCCTGAATGGCGAATTCCACAATCTTGTTACCGGCGGTGCGGCCCACGATATCCAGGGCCTCCAGGATGGAAACCCCGGATGAGATCATGGTGCTGGTAGTGCGGGTGAATTTGGCCACCGCCACTTTCCGGATCAGGATGCCGATGACCGGCAGGCGAAGGAACAGGTCATCCATGAGAATACGGCCTTTTCTGGTTTTGTAGAACCGCCTGACAATGAACACGGTTCCGATCATCGCCCCAAGAATATACCCGATATTGGCCACCACAAAATTGCTCAGTGCCACCACCATCAGGGTCGGCCCCGGCAGGGCCGATCCCATGCTGGCAAACATCTCCTCAAACACCGGAATCACGAAAACCAGAATGATCCCCACCACGATAATGGCCACGATAATGGTGATGATGGGATAGGTCATGGCGCCTTTGACCTGTTTTTTGAGTTTGGCCATCTTTTCCATGTATGCGGCCAGCCGGCCCAGAATGACGTCCAGGATCCCCCCGGCCTCGCCGGCGGCAATCATGTTGACAAACAGTTCATTGAATGAATCGGGAAACTTTTTAAGGGCATCGGCAAAAGTTTCTCCGGATTCCACCGATTCCTTGATTTTTTTCAGCTGTCTTTTAAAGGTGGGATTTTCCTGCTGGGCATGAAGAATTTCCAGGCACTGGAGCAGGGGCAGCCCGGCATCGATCATGGTGGAAAACTGCCTGGCGAATATGATGACATCGCTTTCCTTGACCTTGGGCTGTAAAAAATTGACGTTCTCAAAAAGGTCTTTGGGCTTTTTCCGGACTCTTCCCGGCGTGATTTTCCGCCGGGCCAGCATATTGCGGACCTGTTCCGGAGTTTCCGCCTCCATCTGCCCTTTGACAGACCTTCCTTTGGGATTCTTGCCTTTCCACAGATAAACAGCCGGCATAGCGTCTTCCTTGATCAGTGTTCATCCCCGGGCCCGGTGCCGAATGACCGGATCGAAAGCCGTTATTTTCGACCGGGGATTGTAAAATTTGTAAAATCAACTCAGATAGTCTATATAACATCCGATATTCAATCTCAACAGGAGTTGTGACGTGGCTCAGAAAAAAACCGGCGATACCGCCAAAACCATCATCACCAGTCATGTCAATGCGGATTATGACGCCATCGCCGCCATGCTGGCGGCCCAGAAGCTCTATCCGGATGCGCGGATCATTTTCCCGGGATCCCAGGAAAAGACCCTGCGGGATTTTTTCATCCATTCCATGGGGTATCTGTTCAACATGGCTGACCCGGCTGTCATCGATTTTTCGGAAACGCAAACCCTGGTACTGGTGGATACCCGTCAAAAAAACCGCCTGACCGGCGTGACTGCACTGCTGGATAGAAAAGAGGTGGCCATTCATGTGTATGATCACCATCCGCCGGGACCGGACGATGTGACTCCCACCATGGAAACACTCAAGCCCTATGGGGCCACCACCACTATTCTGTGCGAAATCCTCCAGAAAAAAAATATCCCGGTCACCCCGGAGGAAGCCACGGTCATGGCGTTGGGCATTTATGAAGACACCGGGGTGTTCACCTATGCCTCCACCACACCGGCGGATTTTATCCAGGCCGGTTTCCTGCTGGGCTGCGGAGCCAGCCTCAACACCATCGTCAGCCTGGTGGTCAAAGAGATCAAAGCGGAACAGATCTCCTGGCTCAATGAACTGCTCAATGAAATAACGAGGCACCAGATCAACGGACTGGATGTTCATATTTCCACCATCTCGTCCCCATCCTATATCACGGACCTGGCATCCGTGGTCCAGAAAGTGATGCGCATGGAAAATCTGGATCTGTACTTTGCTGTGGTGCTCATGGGAAACAAAGTGCACATCATTGCCAGAAACCGGATCCCTGAAGTGGATGTGGGCCGGATTCTATCCAGGTTCGGCGGCGGGGGCCATGCCTACGCCGCTTCCGCCAAGATCGAGAACCACACCCTGGCCCAGGTGGAGCATATGCTCATGGACCAGGTGAAAAAAGAAACCCGGCAGATCCGGGTGGCCCGGTCCCTGATGTCTTCTCCGGCCATCACCATCGAACCGGCGGCCTCTTGTGAACAGGCCGGGAACGCCATGACCCGGTATAATGTTAACACGCTCCTGGTGGTGAATCCTGAAACCCATGCCTATGAAGGATACATCACCCGTCAGGTGGTGGAAAAAATGCTGTTTCACCGGCTCAGGGAACGGCCGGTGGAAGAATACATGAATTCAGAGGCCACGTTTGTTTCCGCCGACGCCAGTATGGCTGAAATCGAATACCAGATCATCGAAAAAAAACAGCGGATCATCCCGGTGATGGATCAGGGGGAGATCAAAGGGGTCATCACCCGGACGGACCTGCTCAATTACCTGGTGCAGCATGACAAGGCGGTGAAACGAACGGATCAGCTGGTATTTAAAAAACAGAGCGCACGAAAACGCAGGATTGAAAATATCATGACCCAGCGGCTGGACGACCGGACCATGGACCTGCTCAAATCCATCGGAGCTGCCGGCGATGAACTGGGAATCCACCTGTACGTGGTGGGTGGGTTTGTCCGGGACCTGCTGCTGCAGCGCAAAGTGGATGACATCGATATCGTGGTGGAGGGAGACGGTATCGCCTTTGCCAGGTATGTGGCTGAAAAACTGAACTGCCGGGTGAACGCCCATAAAAAATTCGGCACGGCCGTGATCGTTTTCTCCGAACAGGTCAAAGTGGATGTGGCTTCGGCCCGGCTGGAATACTATGATTTCCCCGCAGCCCTGCCCATTGTGGAAAAAAGCTCCATCAAACGGGACCTGGCCCGCCGGGATTTCACCATCAACACCCTGGCGTTGAGCCTGAATGCCGAGACATTCGGCACCATGATCGATTATTTCGGGGCCGGCCGGGACTTGAAGGACAAAACCATCCGCACCATCCACAACTTAAGTTTTGTGGAGGACCCCACCCGCATTTTCCGGGCCATCAAGTTTGCCAACCGGTTCGGATTCGAGATCGGCAAAGTCACCGCCAACCTGATCCGGAACGCAATCAAGGTGGACTGTTTCAAAAACCTGAGCGGGCTGCGGGTGCTGTCGGAGCTCAAGCAGATTTTCAGCGAGGAAAACCCCATTCCGGCCATTCGCACCATGACGGAATACGGGCTTGAAAAAGTGATTCATCCCCGGCTGGAAATCACACCTGTCACCTATCAGATACTGGAATCCGCCAACAAAACCCTGGCATGGCATGACCTGCTGTATGTAGAAGAAACCTATCCCAGGTGGGCCGTGTATTTCATGGTGCTGCTCAACCGGTGCACCTTCAGGGTCAGCGAACAGATCTGCGACCGGCTCATGATCCCGGCCGGAGAACGGCACCTGTTGCTGGAAACCCGGTACAAGGCGGAAAACCGGCTCAGCTTCATCGAGTCCAACCACCCGGTTTCCCGTCAGGAGCTCTACTGGGCCCTGATCAATTTCAACACCGCGTTTATTCTCTACATCATGGCGTTGACCAAAAACGAGGCGGTGCGCAAGGATATCTCCAATTTCTATACCGATTACCGGCACATGAAACCCCTGATCAGGGGAAAAGATCTCATCCGTATCGGGATCAAGCCCGGCCCGGCGTTCACGAAAATTTTCAATGAAGTGCTCAATGCCCGGCTGGACGGAAAACTGGACACCCGGGAAAAAGAGGCCGCGTTTGCCAGGGAGTATGCCCAGGAAAACGGGTTGATTTAACACGGATTGATTTACAGTTGATAAAACCGGCGCTTTATGGTTGAATCCGTTTTTTTTACCTGAATTTTTGACAATGAAAGACAATTGAATGAAAAATGCAGATTATCTGACCGGCATTACCACCAGCGGCACCCCGCACCTGGGCAATTTTGTGGGAGCGATCCGGCCGGCCGTGGCCACCAGCAAAGATCCGGACCTGACCTCCTATTATTTCCTGGCGGACTACCATTCCCTGATCAAAAACCATGACCCTGTCAAACGGCGGCAGTCCACCCTCGAAATCGCCGCCGCCTGGATCGCCCTGGGCCTGGATCATGACAACTGCGTATTCTACCGGCAGTCGGATATTCCTGAGATCCCGGAACTGACCTGGATTCTGACCTGCCTCACCGCCAAGGGGCTGATGAACCGGGCCCATGCCTACAAGGCCGGGGTTCAGGAAAACGACGCCGCCGGTACCAAAGACCCGGACCAGGGCATCACCATGGGGCTGTTCTCATACCCCATTCTCATGGCTGCCGACATTCTCATGTTCAATGCCGCAAAAGTGCCGGTGGGCAAAGACCAGGTCCAGCACCTGGAAATGACCCGGGATATCGCGGCCCGGTTCAACCATGTGTATGACAGGCTGTTTGTGCTTCCCGAGGTGGTGGTGGATGACAATACCGCTGTCCTGTCCGGCCTGGACGGCCGGAAAATGAGCAAAAGCTACAACAATTACATCCCTTTGTTTGATACGGAAAAACGGCTGCGCAAGATGATCATGAAGATTCAGACCAACTCCCTGGGCCCGGACGAGCCCAAGGACCCGGACACCTGCACCCTGTTTTCCATTTACAGGGCCTTTGCCACAGCATCGGAAATCGGTGCCATGGCGGAGCGGTACCATCAGGGAATTGCCTGGGGGGTCATGAAACAGGAACTGTTTGAATATATCAATGCCATTCTGGCGGAACCCCGTAAGCGGTATGACGAACTGGTGAAAAATCCCGGGGATATCGAAGCGATTCTGGCCAGTGGCGCGGAAAAGGCCCGGGCGTTTTCCGTGCCGTTTCTGCAAAAGATCCGGACCGCCATAGGTATCCGGTCACTGGGTTAAGCCCCTGATCTCTTCAGGGGTCAGATACCGCCAGGTTCCGGGAGCGAGATTTCCCAGAACCACATTGGCCATGCGGACCCGCTCCAGCACGGCTACCCGGTTTCCGGTCTTACCCACCATTTTCCGGATCTGACGGTTCAACCCCTGCCTGAGCACCAGAATGAACTGGTTGCCGGCAATCCTTTTGACCCGTGCTTTCCGTGTTTTTTTCCCATCAATGATCATGCCCCGGGCCATGGCATCCAGGTCGGTGTCCCTGACCGGGTGAACCGTGGTCACCCTGTATTCTTTTTCATGGTTGTGGGAGGGATGGGACAGGCGGTTGTGGAGATCGCCGTCATTGGTGAGCAGCACCAGGCCCTGGGAATCCTTGTCCAGTCGTCCCACCGGAAAAATTCGTTCGGTCAGCGGCACCAGATCCAGAATGATGCGGTCTCCATGTTTTCTGGCGCAGGAAGTGACCACGCCCGCGGGTTTGTTCACCGCCACATAGACAAAGGCTTTTTTTTCGGACAAACGGATCCGGGCACCTTCGAACATGACCTCATCCGCTTGGGGATCCACCTTGGTGCCCAGGGTGGTCACCCGGCTGCCGTTGACCTGGATACGGCCCTGAACAATCAATTCTTCAGCCGCCCTTCTGGAGCAAACCCCGGCTCTGGCCAGAAATTTCTGCAGCCGGATTGGCTGATTTTCAGGGTCAGGACCGGTAGTCGGCATTGATCTTGACATAGTTTTCACTGAAATCACAGAACAGAAAGCTGTCAGAATATTCTCCCAGATTCAGATCCAGAATGAGGGGAATGTCGGTTGATTTCATGACTTCGGCAGCCTGCTTCTCAGCCGTTTTTCCCTGCCATTTTCCCTGAATGACCAGGGCCACGGTATCAACATACAGATCCATGCGGTCCGGATCCACCTCCGCCCCGGACCGGCCGGCCGCCGCCGTAATCCGGCCCCAGTTGGGGTCTTCCCCGTAAATGGCGGTCTTGACCAGGTTGGAATGGGCAATGGCTTCGGCCGCCTTGAAGGCATCCTGTCTGGTTGCGGCACCGTTTACCGTGATCTTTACCAGTTTGGTGGCCCCCTCCCCGTCTCTGACAATCTGAACGGCCAGATCCAGGCACACCTTTTCCAGCAGGTCCTGGAACACGGCCCGGGAGGCATCGTCTGTGATATGGGCGTTACCGGTGCCGCCCGCCAGGCACAGCAGGGTATCATTGGTTGAGGTATCCCCGTCGACAGTGATGCGGTTGAAGGATTTGTCACACGCCCGGGTCAATGCCTGTTTCAGGTCCGGGGGGCTGATATGGGCATCGGTGACCACATAGGCCAGCATGGTGGCCATGTCCGGCCGGATCATGCCCGACCCTTTGGCCACCCCGGTCATGGCAATGGTCTTCCGGCCGCTGGATGTTTCAAAATCCGCCGTCATCTCAACGGTTTTGATGGAAAGATCCGTGGTGAGAATGGCGGTGGCAAAATCCGTCAGCGTCCCTGTGTGAAGATTTGCTTTCAACTCCGGTATCCCGGATTCCAGTTTTTCCATGGGCAATGGTGCGCCAATCACCCCTGTCGAGGATACCATGACCCGATCCTCTGAAATGCCGAAAGTCTTCGCCACCAGGTCTGCGGACCGTTTTGCATCCCGGATCCCCTGGTCTCCGGTAAAACAGTTGGCATTGCCTGAATTAACCAGCACGGCCTGGCAGATCCCCTTTTGAATCATCTGCTGCCCCAGAATCACCGGAGCGGCTTTCACCTTGTTCTTAGTGAAGACAGCGGCGGCCGTGGCCGGTTTTTCACAAAGAATCAATCCCAGATCCTTGAGCCCGTTTTTCTTGATCCCGGCATGAATGCCGGCAAATGCAAATCCTTTCATTGCCCCCGCCTTTTTGATGCCTGCTTTTTTAAAAAATTGTTATTATACCTTTGGTGTTGGGTGGTGTAAATGGATTGACAATGAATATTTTCATTGATAATTATCACGAGTGACGTCTACCGAAAATACGGCCATTGTGGAGGAGTTGCACCGATTGGGGCTTGATTATGTCCAGGGGCACCATTATAGTAAGCCAATCCCTCTGACAGACATGATCAGAGTAACTGCTTGACACGGCGGAAAAATGTAATGGAAAATTTCATGCTGGCCCAGGGCCGATTTAAAGATCTGCAAGATGCCGGTTCATTGAGTGAAAAAGTTCAGGCACTTCATCAGAAAATCCGGCAGGAGTTCAACTATGTCAACCGTGTGGCAGTGGCCCTGTTCGACAATAGTATGAATACCCTGAAAACGTTTGTTCAAAGCGGCAATGACCGGCCGTTGCAGTTTTATGAATGCCTGATGGAAAACGCCCCTTCCCTGTTGGAAATCAAATCTTCAGAAAAGAACCGGCTGGTAAACGACCTGTCCGTTTTCAGTGACGGTATCCATGAACATACACAGAAAATCGCGGCCACCGGCTATCAGGCCAGCTATTCCGTGCCGCTTTTCGATACCGGCATGTTTGTGGGCATGCTTTTTTTCAATTCATATCAAAAAAATGTATTCAGAGAACAGGATTTGACAAAATTGGATCTTTATGCCCAGCTGGTCAACTCTCTGGTGGTCAATAAACTTCAGGCCACCCAGATGCTGGTGGGCGCTTTCCGCTCCTGCTTGAGCCTGGTGAGCTACAAAGACCCTGAAACAGGAAACCATCTGGAACGGATGGCCAGATACGCCCGGTTGATCGCCCGGGAAATGGCCCACGAGGGGCACCCGGGACTGACCGATGAAACGATTGAACATCTTTTCATGTTTGCCCCGCTGCATGATATCGGAAAAATCGGTATTCCGGACCGTATTCTGCTGAAACCCGGAAAGCTGGATGAGGATGAATGGCGAATCATGCAGACCCATTCTGCCAAAGGGCGGGAAATTATCGATACCATCGCCGGTCATCTGGGTCTTCAATCGTTTGACCATCTTTCTTTGCTGCGAAACATTTCCGGGTCCCATCATGAGACCATTGATGGCAAAGGGTATCCTCGTCAATTGAAAAGAGACCAGATTCCCATTGAAACCCAGATCGTTTCCGTGGCCGATATCTTTGATGCCCTGACCAGCCACAGATCCTACAAACCGGCATGGAGCAATGATGCCGCATTTGAGGAACTCACACGCCTGGCCGGCACCAAACTCAATCATGACTGCGTCAGGATTCTGATTCAAAACGCACCCGCAGTCAGAGAAATTCAAAAACGGTTTGCTGACGACCCCCATGACCAGGCCTGATGACACGGAAGACAGGGGTGAACCGAATTTGTCTGAATCCCGGCATTTTCTGGAAGACTGCCTGTTCTTCAACGTCAACGTGTTTTCACGGCAGCTGCTCAAGCTGGCGGAAGCTGAATTCACAGCATTGAACCTGTCCCCGGCCCATGCATCCCTGCTGCTGATCCTGTATGACAATCCCGGGATCAGTCCCAAGAAACTGGGGGAACTGCTGCAATTGACTCCTTCCACCATCACGCGTTTCATCGATGCCCTGGCCGGAAAAAAACTGGTCAGAAGGAAAAATCTTGGCAAAAACATTGCCATCTTTCCCACATCAAAAGGGCTGGAAGCAAAACCGGCCATTGCTGAGGCATATAAGGCGTTTTACCTGGCCTATCTCCGGATTCTGGGATCCGGAAACGCCCATGCCCTGGCGGTTCAGATCAACCGTGCCAGTCAGCGGCTGGCACGGTTTTCAGCAGAAGACAGGCATGATTCAGACTTTTAAACTCACCATCGAGTATGACGGCACCGGATTTCACGGATGGCAGCGGCAGGCCGACAGGCTGACAATTCAGGGATCGCTGGAACAGGTGCTGTCCAGGATACTCAACCAGCCCGTGACCCTTGCCGGTTCCGGCCGCACTGATGCCGGGGTTCATGCCCGTGCACAGGTGGCGTCTTTTTGTGCTGACACGAACATGGATCCCCAGGCGCTGAAAAAAGGGATCAACAGCCTGATGAAACAGCCTATTGTGGTAAAAGCGTGCGTCCGGGCACCAGATGATTTTCATGCGCAGTATTCCGCGGTTTCCAAGGAATACCGCTATGTGATTCTGAACCGTGAGGAGCCTTGCGCCATCGGACGCGATTATGTCTGGCACATTCACCGCCCTCTGGATCTGGATGTGATAAACCGGTGTTGTCCGGTCATATGCGGCACCCATGATTTCAAATCCTTTGAAAACACAGGGGCGCCGAGACGATCCACCGTACGCACGGTTTTGGCGGCCCGGATGGATCGGGCGGCCTGTGACCGGCTGGTGTTCCGCATCCGCGCGGATGGATTTTTAAAGAACATGGTTCGGAATATCGTGGGAACACTGGTGGATGCCGGGCACAAAAAAATCACCCCGCAAATGTTTGAAACCATTCTGTCGGCCCGAAACCGGTCCCTTGCCGGTGCGACCGCACCGGCAAGGGGATTGTTCCTCCACCAGGTGAGCTATGAATGAATCAAGCGGTGCCCGCAGGGGTATCCACCATTTTGCCGGTTTCCTGATCCCTTGAATGCTCGGCCCGGATACCTTGAACGTGCCGGTTGTAATGAGCAATGATGTCCCGCCGGTAGATCAGACCGATCAATTCTCCGGGGTTGTCCTCTTTCACCACCGGCAGCGCGTCAATATTTTTCCGGGTGAGTTTGTGCAGCACCGTATTCAGGTCTTCGGAGGGCGTGGTGGTGATCAGATCCGACACCATGATGTCCTTCATCACCACCAGATCCTCGATATGAATGGTGAACATCACCTCCCGGATGTCATTGGATGAAAAAATGCCGGTAAACCGCCCGTGGGCATTGAGCACCGGAAAATAGTGCTGCTTGGTGATCTGGTAGAGGGACTTGAACTCGGAAAACGACATGTTTTCACTGACACACTGGACTTTTTTGATCAGATGGTCCAGGCTGCCCACCTTCATGGTCTGAAGAATGTCCATCATGAACTCTCCTGCATGGGCCGGGGAATCCACCCGGGATTTGACCTGATTTTTAAAGATGGTGAACCGCTGGGACAGCAGGTAGCACAGGGAGCAGACCAGCAGGCTGGGCAGCAGCAGGTGATAGGAATTGGTCATTTCACTGACAAAGATGATGGTGGAAATGGGGGTATTGGAAACCGCCGTGAAAAAACCGGCCATACCCACGATCACGAACGCGCCCGGCTGGGTCACCACCGTGGGAATCAGCAGATGAAAAATTTTGCCCACAGCCCCGCCCAGGGCCCCGCCGATGACCACGGACGGGCCGAACACCCCGCCGCTGCCCCCGGAACCGATGGAAAACGACGTGGTAAAAATCTTGCCGATGGCCAGGGCGATCAGGGTGGAGATGGCCACCTGGTTGAAAATGGCGTTCTGGGCCATGCCATAGCCGAATGCCAGGGTATAGGGCAGGAAAAAACCGATGATCCCGGTGAACAGCCCGCCGATGGCGGGTTTTATGTGGTTGGGGACTTTGAGTTTCTTGAAAAACCCCACCATGCCGTAAAACACCTTGACATAGATATAGCCGAACCCCACCAGAACTCCTGCCAGAACGATATAGGGGCCCAGCTCCAGCGGGTTCTGAAACTTGAAGCCCGGGGAATCGAACAGCGACCCCCACCCGTATACCAGGCAGAATACACAATAAGCCACCACCGAAGAGATTCCAGCCGGAATGATCACTTCCGATTCAAAATCCGGGTCCCGGTACAAGACTTCGGCGGCAAACAAAGCCCCTGCCAGGGGTGCCCGGAAAATACTGCCCACCCCGGCACCGATACCGGCGGCCATCATGATGCGGCGTTCCCGTTCCGACAGATTGAACCGGGAAGCCAGAAACGAACCGAAACCGGAACCGATCTGGGCGATGGGTCCTTCCCTGCCCCCGGACCCGCCCGTGGTCAGGGTGATGGTGGAGGCGATGGTCTTGATGATGGGAATCCGGCCCCGGATTTTTCCGCCCTTGTTGTGGTACGCATCAATGGCCGCATCCGTACCGTGCCCTTCCGCTTCCGGCGCAAAGGTGTACACCAGCCAGCCGGATACCAGTCCGCCCAGGGCCGGAAGAATCAGCAGCATCCACCGGTTGAATGGTGTGCTGGTGGGCGGCAGGAGCGCATGCTCTCCGGCCGGGGCCTCCGGCCGGTAACCGGCCATCATGTCCAGAAAATAATGCATGCCAAGACCGCACAGATAATGGAAAATCACGGCCCCCAGGCCGGCAATCAGTCCGATGAGCACAAAATGAAACAACCACTTGAAAGCGGTTTTGATGTCAACAGATCTCATATCGATTCAGATCCCTGTGAAAGGGGGTCAGGAACTGCGAAGATCCGTAATGCCCTGCAGGATAATGTCAAACAGCGTTTTTACATCCGCCTCTTCAAGGCAGGAAAACGCCACCCGGATATTGCGGTCCCCAATGGCGATCAGACCGACCCCGTAGGTGTCCAGCAGGTGCAGCCGCAGCTTTTCCGCATTCACATCTTTCAGGCGGATGCACATGAAGTAACCGGAATTGAACGGATACACGTCAAACCCGGACCGATACACCGGATCCGCCAGCACCGCCTTGATTTTTTCCGCCCGCTGTTTGAGCAGAAAAAATTTTTCCTGCTTCTGGGCATGATATTCCGGATCCGCCATGGCTTTGAGCAGTATGGCCTGCCCCAGATGGGAAGCATTGGAAATATTGCCCCGGATACAGCCGGCCGTCTTTTTTTCAAGCGCCAGGTTCAATTCATCCATCTTTGCCGGGTTTGCCTGTATGCCGTAAGTGATGAATCCCACCCTCAATCCCCATACATAATCTTCCTTGGTGGCACCGTCCAGCTTGACGGCGGCCAGACGTTCATGACGGCCGGCCAGCCTGGCAAATAACGATTCCCTGCTGGTTGCTTCGTCAAAAAACAGCCCGAAATAGGCATCGTCACAGGCGGCCACCACATTGGTGCCGGACCGGGCAATGTCCAGCAGAACATCCGCTATCCGGCCGGCTTCCTCATCGGTCGGCGAATATCCGCTGGGATTGTGAGGAAAGTTCAGCACTGTGATGAGTTTGTCACGGCCCTTTGCCTGTGTCCGCATCACGGTTTCGAAATCATCCACGTCGAACCGGGTCAATGCATGGTCATATGCCCGGTAATGAACGATTTGCGCCCGGTTGCGCACCGTAAAGGTCATGTTGTAGTTGCCCCACATCATATCCGGCAGAACGATCACATCCCCTGGATCCACCCACATGTCGGAAAACACGCTGACCCCGTGGGTGATCCCCGAAGTGACCACCGGCAGGCTGATGTCACGGCCTTTCAGGGACGGGTTTTTTTCAAACAGGTCGTTTCTCCATTGCTCCCGCAGTCCGGACAGACCGAATGACGGGGCATACGGCAGATATTCATCCGGATCGATGCCGGACACATACCGGGTGACGGCGGGCAGGTTGAGGACATGACCGCCCTGTTTGGCAATACCGATGGTGGCATTGATTTTGTGGGCTTTGGCTTTGGCTTCCGCGCTCTGACTCAATATGCCTTTGGGAAAAAAAAGGGCTTTTCCCATATCAGACAACATTTCCATGATATGGGGGTTGGCTTGTAAGATAAGGGTATTCAGTTCCTTTGCAATCGCGTTCATGGACAGGCTCCTCACAAAAAATCAAAAAAAAACTCTGCGGCTTTCCCTTGAAGATGAAAAACCACAGAGTTCCGGATTTGCGGCCAAACGACCTATCTTCTCTTGGATGCCTTGATCGGGTTGAGTTTCTGCTTCTGGGTCTCTACGGTGGTTTTGATGTGTGTGGCCATGTTACAGGAACCGTTTTTCCATTTCAGGGACGGATCCGGTGCGGCCGTGCAGTACATGCCGGTGGGATATTCAGACATTCTCTGGCACCCCGTGCACGATTCCACCACCGGCAGGCAGTTGCCTTCGTTATAGCTGCAGCCGGCGGCTGTCATGAATACGCAGTCTTCCCCTTCCCTAACAGTTGTACAGATCATGATGAAAATTTCCTAAAAACTTGTGGGTTACATGTATCAAAGCCGCAAAGACCGCTGAGTTCCACATCAACAGGGGGCGTTTGACGGCTAATGTTTTTTCCAGTGGATCCCCGATTCGGGACGGTTAACCTGACTTCAATATCACAAAACCCGATCATGTGTCAATCAAAGATGACATTATTATATTGATAAAAACCGGTGTAATTTTTTTCTATGGGAAAAACGGATGGACTGGTGTATAAACCGGATGAATACAGTAACCACAAACTTTATGAATTCAGTTTTTATGAATATATGATGATCATTTCCAAAGCCAGAGACGTATTGAATATCGAGGCCCAGGGCATCTTGACCCTTGCGGACAAACTGGATCAGGCCTTTGAAACCCTTGTTCAGAATATTTGTGACTCACCGGGACGGGTGATAGTTTCAGGAATCGGCAAATCCGGCCTGATCGGCCGTAAAATCGCCGCCACCCTGAGCAGCACCGGCACCAACGCCATGTTTCTCCATCCGGTGGAAGCCGTGCACGGAGACCTGGGCATGGTGGGCCCCGATGATGTGTTCATTGCCATTTCCAACAGCGGGGAAACCAGCGAACTGAACCAGCTGCTGCCGGTCATCCGCGGAATCGGGTGCCGGCTGGCCGGATTCACCGGGAACCCGAAATCCACCATGGCAGGATTTTGCGATCTGGTCATAGATACAGGCGTTGAAAAAGAGGCCTGCCCCTTTAACATGACCCCTACCGCTTCCACCACGGCCCAGCTGGCCATGGGAGACGCTTTGGCCGTGGTGCTGATTGAAAAAAAAAAGTTCAGGGAAACCGATTTCATGCGGTCCCATCCCGGCGGGGCCCTGGGCCGGCGGCTGACCAGCCGGGTCGGTGAAATCATGCTCACTGCGGATCAGGCCCCGTGCGCCTTTGTGGAAGACACCATGATATCGGCCCTTGAAATCATGGACCGTTTCAGTCTGGGCGCCGTGCTGGTTCTCAACCAGGACCGGCAGTTGACAGGCATCATTACCGATGGAGATATCCGTCATACCATCGCCCGGGGAATCACGGATTTCCACCGGCTGACGCCCGGTGACCTCATGACCCGGCATCCCCGCTGTTCCAGGGTGGATGCATATCTCTACGACGCCCTGAATCTGATGGAAAAATTTGAAATTACCGTGCTGCCGGTTGTCGATTCAGACAACCGGCTGCAAGGCATTCTGCATCTGCACGACATTCTTGGAAAAGGATCTTTCAAATTCAATGGAGCCAACCGATGATACCCCATGATTTGTGCACAGATATTCCGGTACTCGGAAACGCCGGTATTGTTTCTCCCATCAAACGGGTACCCCGGTCCTCCCAGCGCCGCCATTCCTTTATTTCAGATGATTCCCGGATCATTGTGGATGTCCAGACGGAATATATCCAGGATGCCATGGATACCTGTCAGACGCTGCTCAGTTTTGAACAGGCCGGTCCCAGGGAAAAGATCTATTTCGACCCCAGCAAACTGAAATGCGCCATCGTAACCTGCGGCGGACTGTGTCCGGGCCTTAACGACATCATCCGGGCCGTGGTCCTGGAACTGTACCATATTTATCATGTCAAAACCATCTATGGCATCCGCTACGGGCTTCAGGGGTTCATTCCGGAATACGGCCATGACATTCTGGATCTGACGCCGGAAACAGTGGCCGGTATTCAGGACAAAGGCGGCACCATTCTGGGGTCCTCCCGGGGGAGCCAGGATATCGGAGTGGTGGTGGACTGCCTGGAACGCATGAGCGTGGGTATTCTGTTCATGGTGGGAGGAGATGGCACCCTGATGGCCTCCAAGAAAATTGCCGATGAAATAGAAAGGCGAAACCTGAAGATCTCGGTGGTGGGAATTCCCAAAACCATTGACAACGATATATTTCTGGTATCCCGTTCTTTTGGATTCGATTCCGCGGTGGATGTGGCCACCATGGCCATCAAAGGTGCCCACAATGAAGCAGAGGCCTATCCCAATGGTATCGGTCTGATCAAGCTCATGGGACGGCATTCCGGATTTCTGGCCGCCACGGCGGCCCTGGCCCAGCAGGATGCCAATTTTGTGCTGATTCCGGAGGTGGACATCGATCTGTATGGCGAGAACGGTTTTCTCAAAGCCCTGGAAAACAGGGTCAAAACCCGGAACCATGCCGTGGTGATTGTGGCGGAAGGCGCGGGACAGAATTTTTTCGAATCCAGCGAAAAAAAATATGATCCTTCCGGCAACATCGTGCTCCAGGATATCGGGTTGTTTCTCAAAGACAAAATCACGGAATGGTTTTCATCCAGAAATATGGATGTTTCCCTGAAATATATCGATCCGGCCTATATCATCCGCAGTCTGGCCGCCAATGCCAATGACAGTGTTTTCTGCGGACTGCTGGGGCGCGATGCAGTGCATGCCGGTATGGCCGGAAAAACCAAACTGCTCATCAGTTACTGGAACAACCATTACGTGCACGTGCCCATGGAAGCCTCCGCCGGACGGCAGAAGCGCCTGGATCCCAACGGCCGGTTGTGGCAGTCGGTCCTGGAAGCCACGGGCCAGGATGTATATTTTGGCGGATAAACTGTCACTGCAATATCAACGATCCACCTCCACGAACCGGTCCTTCTCAATGGTGATCAGAAACAGTTCTTTGCGGGCCGCGCCGGAGGGGTCGAAAATGGTTTTTCCGGTGGCGCCTTCAAAAATTCTTTGTTCCTGCAGGGCCTCTTTCAGGCCCTGCCTGGAATCCACGGAAGGATCCTGGGCCGTGGAAAGCATGATCTGAACGGAATCATAAAAAATCGCTTCCAGAAAACCCGGAGCCTCTTTGTACAGGCTTGAAAAGGCTTGATTGAACCGGACCGTGGCAGGTTTCCGGCTGTGCCCAAAATACCCTTCCGTAATGATGGCATTCCGGTTATAGCCCCGGGTCTGATCCAGCAGGCTCTGGTGGTGCCACAGGTTGGTTCCCAGCAGAACGACATCCCGGATGTCGTTGAACGCCAGCTGGGGAAGGATCATATTGATCCGGGATGCGGCATCCGGAATGAACAGGGCCTGGAAATCAAAGGGCTTGAGATCCGGGGAATCATCGCCCAATGGTTTTACAGATCCGGTGTTTTGCCGGGTAAATTTTCGGATGGCATCCGTGAAATCGGTGCTGGTACCATCATAGGATTGCATCTCCACCAGTTTGACGCCATATTCGGCCACTGCCTGGGAAAACAGCTGCATATACCGTCTGCCATAAGGCTCATCCGGATAAAAGACCGCCACCTTTTCCAGCCCCAGTGTTCTGAAAGCATATGCGGCAAGGGTCTGCACCTGCATGTGGGGCGTGATGAAGTTGGAAAACAGATAATCTCCGGACCGGGCAAACGCCTCTTTCTGGGTCAAAGCGATCAGCGGAATTTTCAATTCCTGGGCACGGGCACCGGCAGCCTCCACCGACAAAAGCGGCCCGACAATACCGGCCACCCGGGCCTGATCCAGTTCCTCCACACATGCGGCAGTCCTGTCTGGATCGCCCTGTGTGTCTTTGATGATCATGTTGAATTTCCGGCCGTGGGTCCGGGTCAGCTCCTGGATGGCCAGCTGAATTCCTTTCAGGGCTTTTTCACCATACGCCGCATATTTACCGGACAGGGGCAGCAGGCAGCCAATGGTATCTTTTTTGAACCGGGCCTGCTGAATCATCACCATCAGATCCCTGGCATCCGGAACCCGGGGGTGATCCGGCCATAGATCCGTAAAACGCGTCAGCACTGACAGGGCTTTTTCATAGTCCTCTTCCTGGGCAAGATTCACACCGAGCCAGTATTGCAGCAGCGGTTCAGGCACTGCCAGATCAGGTGTTTCCAGAAAGGCCTGAATCAGGGTGGAAGGCGTTTTGGCCAGCACCTGATCCACTCCGTCGATGATCCGGTTTTTCAGAGAAGGGGATGGATCCATTTCCAGGGCCTGATGGTACAGATAAAATGACTCCTTCAGCGCACCGGATGCCATGAGCCCGGCAGCCTCTGATACCAGCTCCCTGATCCCGGCATCGATCCGGACGGCCGGGTCGACCGGGGATGATTCGGTTTCAGGCGGCGTCTGAGAAGGTGTCGGGGATGGCTTGACGGCACATCCTCCCAGGGCACAGACCAACGCCAGAAAAAACATCCCGGCCATGAAACGGGCCAATAAAAACTGTCTGACTGTCATAAATGCTCTTTTTTTGGATATTCAATTGCTGTCACGGTCGTGACTATAGGCAAATTTCAGTGAGATGTCAAAAAATCTTTGACCAGCGCAGCGGCCCGGTCTGTCTGTTCCGGTGTGATCCAGACAATGCCGGGTTCTTTTCGAAACCAGGTAAACTGACGTTTGGCATACCGCCGGGTGTCCCGTTTCAAAAGACAGACCGCCGTATCCAGGTCCAGTTCCTTGTTGATCACCCGTCCCATATGGCGGTATCCGATGGACTGCATGGATTTCAGATTCAGACCATATCCTTTGTTTGCCAGATCCTGAACTTCAGCGAAAAGCCCCTGATCCATCATCCTGTCCACCCGCCGGTTGATGCGTTCATACAGGTCACGGCGGTCCATGCAGAGTCCCAGCGTCAGGCTGCGGTATCGGGGACGGGAGAACCCGTGCCGGGCCTGTTCGCGGGATATGGGAACCCCTGTGGTCAGAAACACTTCCAGTGCCCGGATGATGCGGAATCCGTCATGGGGATGAATCCGCTGTGCCGCGGCCGGGTCACAGGATGCCAGCTGCCGGTGAAGATAAGGACCGCCCTTTTTTTCAAGGATTTCGGTCAGCCCGGCCAGGGTGGTCCGGCACACCGGCCGGGAACGAAACAGACCGTACAGCAGGGCCCGGATATACAGGCCGGTGCCGCCGGCCACTATGGGAAGGCGGTCATTTTGAACAATGGCATCGATGGCCTGGTCCGCCATCTGTGCGTATTGCCCGGCATCGAACTCCTGGACCGGGTCCAGAAAGTCCACCAGATGATGGCGCACCTGGGCCCGTTCGGAAGCATCCGGTTTGGCGGTTCCGATATCCATATATTTGTAGATCTGCATGGAATCCGCCCCGATGATTTCTCCTTTGAATGCCCTGGCCAGAGAAATGGCAAATCCGGTTTTTCCGATCCCGGTGGGACCGCATATGGTGATGATGTTTTTCATGGATCAACGGTGCGCAAGGGTTTTGTTCGATAATGGTTGACATTGTTTGACGGATGGTTTTATAACATACTTTTTTAATTAACAACAATTAATAATTAAGGAAAACCGTTGAGACATTTACAGAACAGTCATTCAAATCTGCCGGCTGTTCTGGCTGATATTGTTTAAAGAACTAAACAGGAGACACAGAGAATGGAATCAAAAAAAACCGGATCAGTGGTGGTGATCGGCGGCGGTATATCCGGCATGCTCTCGGCACTGGATCTAGCGAACTCCGGATTTTATGTCTATCTGGTGGAAAAAGGCCCGTCCATCGGCGGTGTCATGGCCCAGCTGGACAAGACCTTTCCGACCAATGACTGTGCGATGTGAATTATCTCACCCACACTGGTCGAGGTCGGCCGGCATTTAAACATCGAGTTGTTAACCCTTTCCGAAGTTCAGAACATCACCGGGGAAAAAGGCAATTTTCAGGTGGAAATCCTGAAAAAACCCCGGTATGTCAGAGAAGACCGCTGTATCGCCTGCGGGGCGTGTACGGAAAAATGCCCGGGCAAGTTTGATGACGGGTACAATGCGGATCTCAAAACCCGGACCGCCATTTATGTGGAATATCCCCAGGCCGTCCCTTTGAAATACGCCATCAATCCGGATGTCTGTCTGAAACTGACCAAGGACAAATGCGGAACCTGTCAGGAGGTCTGCCCGGCGGATGCCATCGATTACACCATGACCGAGGAAACGGTCGTCATCGATGCCGGCTCCATCATCCTGGCGCCCGGTTTCAAGCCCTTTGATCCATCCCGGTTCGATAATTACCAGTATGCCAATTTCGCCAATGTGGTCACCTCCATGGAGTTCGAACGGCTGCTGTCAGCCACCGGTCCGACCATGGGGCATGTGACCACATTCCCGAAAGTCCCTGCCAATCCCAAAAAGAAAAAAGACAAACTTCTGGCGGAAAAACGCAAGGACCCAAAAAAGATCGCCTGGTTCCAGTGTGTGGGCTCCAGGGACATCAACAAGTGCGACAACCCCTACTGTTCTTCGGTCTGCTGCATGTATGCGGTCAAAGAAGCCATCATTGCCAAGGAACATGCCGGCAAAGACCTGGACTGCTCCATCTTTTTCATGGACATGAGAACGCCCGGCAAGGAGTTCGAGAAATATTACCAGAACGCCAAAGACAAGCACGGCATCAATTTTATCCGATCCCGGGTGCATTCCGTGGTGGAGGATGCCGAAACCGGGGACCTGCACATCCAGTATGCCGATGAAATGGGACAGATCGTCCGGGAGACCTATGACATGATCGTGTTGTCCGTGGGTCTGGAGATCTCAAAAGAAACCCGGGCGTTTGCCGAAAAATTCAACATCGATCTCACGGAATCCGGGTTTGCCAAAACCGGGTCGTTCGAGCCGGTGACCACCTCCAGAGACGGCATCTATGTGTCCGGCGTGTTCAACAATCCCAAGGACATCCCGGAATCGGTGCTGGATGCATCGGCTGCCGCATCGGCTGCCGGAGACGCTCTGGCCGAGGTCCGCAATACTTTGACCAAAGAGATTCCGGCGGTACCGGAAACCAATGTGATCGGAGACCGGCCCAGCATCGGTGTGTTCATCTGTGACTGCGGTTCCAATATCGCCGGTGTGGTGGACTGTCCCCATGTGACCGAATACGCGGCCACCCTGCCTTATGTGACCGTGGCCGAAGAAACCACCTACGCGTGCAGTCAGGATGCCCAGGACAAGATGGTGGAGATCATCAGGGAAAAAGGGCTCAACCGCATCGTGGTGGCGGCCTGTACCCCGAAAACCCATGAACCGCTGTTCCAGGAAACCCTGAAGAGCGCGGGACTGAACAAATATCTGTTCGAGATGACCAATATCCGGAACCACAACTCCTGGGTCCACAAAAACAACCCGGACATTGCCACGGAAAAAGCCAAGGACCTGGTGCGCATGGCGGTTGCCAAAGCCGGTCTGGCCCAGCCCTTGAAAGAGGAAAAAATCCAGGTCAATGCCTCGGTCATGGTGGTGGGCGGCGGTTTGGCCGGCTTGACCGCCGCCAGAAGTCTGGCATCCCAGGGATATGAAACCCATATCATCGAGAAAAAGGATACCCTGGGAGGAGAGGCCCTCAAGCTGTGGAAAACCGCCCAGGGCGAAGATGTGCAGGAGCACCTGTCCGTCCTGATCAATGAGGTTCAGAGCAATGACAAAATTGTTGTACATACAAATACTACCCTGGAAGGGGTGGACGGATTTGTGGGCAATTTTACCTCGACCCTGAACACCAACGGCCAGACCACGGAGCTGGCCCACGGGATCGCGGTGCTGGCCACCGGCGCCAAGGCCCTGGAGACCACAGAGTACAGTTTCGGTCAGGATGAAAGAATTATCCGGACCCTGGATCTGGACAGAATGTTCAGAGAAAACGATCCGAAACTGGATCAGGTGCAGTCGGCCGTGTTCATCCAGTGCGTCGGCTCCAGGGAACCGGAACGCCCCTACTGTTCCCGGGTTTGCTGCACCCATTCCGTGGAAAACGCGGTGGCGCTCAAGGAAAAAAATCCGGACATGGATGTGTTCATCCTGTACCGGGATATCAGAACCTATGGAGAACGGGAACTGCTGTACAAGAAAGCCCGGGAAAAAGGCGTGATTTTCATCCGGTATGAGGTCACGGACAAACCCAAAGTGGCCGTGGAAAAAGACTTTGTGGCGGTGACGGTCAAGGACCATGTCCTGAACCAGCCCGTCACCATCGAAGCGGACCTGGTCACCCTGGCCACGGCCCTGGTGCCCAGAAAAGACGAACGCCTGGCCAATTTCTTCAAGGTACCTTTGAACGACGAAGGGTTTTTTGTGGAGAAACACGCCAAACTGGGTCCGGCGGAATTTGCCACGGACGGGGTGTTTGTCGCGGGCTCCGGCCATTATCCCAAACCGGTGAACGAGGCCATCACCCAGGGACGGGCCGCCGCGTCCAGGGCCCTGACCCTGCTGGCCAAAAAAGACAGTTTGTTCACCTCCGGCACCATTGCCAGCGTGGATGTGCAGAAATGCTCCGCCTGCGGGGTGTGCGTGTCCATCTGTCCCTACAATGCCCCGTCGTTTATGACCGAGGGCCGGTTCGAAGGCAAGGCCGATATCAATGCCGTGCTGTGCAAAGGCTGCGGCCTGTGCGTGGCGTCCTGCCGGTCCGGTGCCATCCACCTGCGGGGGTTTGATACCAACCAGATTTTTTCACAGATTTTTGCCCTGGGTGAAACAGCTTAAAGGAGAGATAGTCTCATGACCGAAAAAAATATAAAAATCGTCAGTTTCCTGTGCAACTGGTGCTCCTACGGGGCCGCGGATCTGGCAGGGGTCAGCCGGATGGAATACCCGGCGGACATCCGGGTGATCCGGATCCCCTGCTCGGGACGTATGAGCCCGAAATTCATCTTGTCCGCCCTCAGGGAAGGCGCGGATGCCGTGTGGGTATCCGGGTGACACCCCGGCGAATGTCATTACCTGGATGGTAATTATTATGCACGGAGAAAATTTGCCATGATGGGCAACCTGCTGGAACACATGGGAATCGACCGGGACCGGATCCATTTTTCCTGGATTTCCTCGGCCGAGGCCACCAAATTCGTGGATGTGGTCAAAGAAATTTCAGAAAAGGTCAGAGCCCTGGGCCCCAACAAAAAATTTGTCAAAGATTATTCTAAATAAAGGTGTGAACTATGGATACCTGTATTGAAAAAATAAGGGCCATTGGTGCGGACCTGCTGTCCAGGGGGACAGTGGAAAAAGTGATCGGGTTTGCCGACGGCTCCATTCCCATGGCTGCCCGGCCCATCTCCCTGAGTTCTGAAAAAGAGGTGGATAAACTGGTGTTCAACTCGGTGTGCGGGCTCAATCTGGCCAATTATGTGTCTAAAAACAGCCTGTCGAAAAAAGAGGGCAAAATCGCCGTGGTGGCCAAGGGCTGTGATGCCAGAAACCTGGTCACCCACATCGTGGAAAACCAGATTGCCAGGGACCAGGTGTACATCATCGGGGTGCCCTGCACCGGCATGGTGGACAAGCGTAAAATCGCTTCCCTGTTCGAAGATGAAATCACGGAATTTGAAGAAAATGACGGCACCCTGACCATCACCTCCGCGTCAAAGACGGAAACGGTCAAAAAAGCGGATGTCCTGCGGCACAACTGCCTTGTATGCACCCACCGGAACCCCCCGGTCTATGATGTGCTGGTGAAAGACCCCGTGGAAGAACAGGTTCTGGATCAGCCCTATGCGGATGTGGACCGGATCGCCGCCATGGATCCGGATGCCCGGTGGGCCTATTTTGAAAAACTGACGGAAAACTGCATCCGGTGCTATGCCTGCAGAAATGCCTGTCCTTTGTGTTACTGCCCCACCTGTTTTGTGGACGAATCCGGCCCCCAGTGGGTGGGCAAAGGCCAGAACGACACCGATGTGGCCACGTTCCATTTCCTTAGGGCCTTTCACTGTGCCGGCCGGTGCACGGACTGCGGGGCCTGTGTGGAAGCCTGCCCCATGGGAATCAATGTCCGGGATTTCACCCGCAAGCTGAACAAGGATGCTTTGGAACTGTTTGGATGGGAAGCCGGCCTGGATCTGAACAAACGGCCGCCGCTGGATGTTTACAGCCCCAATGATCCCAATGATTTTATCAAGTAAACAAAAAGGGTATGTATATGAAATTCATTACTATTGATAAAAAAGACTGGACCCCGGGGATCGATCGATCCAGGAACACCTATCGGGTCTATGGGCCGGTCCGGGATGAAAACGGATGCCAGATCAAACCTCTGGCACCGGATATGCAGCCGGAAATGGATGCCCCTGTCACGGTGATGTCCGCCAAATCCGTGCTGTTTCCCCAGACCGAAAAGATATTGACGGCCACCCTGGATGAATCCAAACCGGAACATCACATCATGAAACCGGTGGAAAAAGACGAGACCCCCCGGGTGGTCCTGGGGATCCGGCCTTATGACGCCAAAGCCGTGCAGCTGGTCAAACTCAACTTTGACAACCCGGATTATCAGGACCCTTACTGGTGTGCGGCCTATGACGCCACCACATTGGTGGGCCTGGGCGTGACCCGTCCGGGGCCGTGCGATTTTTCCACATCTGCGGGATGCGGTCCGTTCAGTGAAGACGGGCTGGATGTGCTCATGGTGGACCTGGATGACAAATACCTGGCCAAGGTTTTGACGGAAAAAGGGGAAAGATGGGCCGCCGCCTGCGGGTTCGATACAGCGGCGGATGAAAAGGAAAGTCAGGCCCTGTTCGATATCCTCAGAAAGGAAGCGGAAAAACAGATCCAGGCGGATGTGGCCACGGACAAACTGACCGGCAAAACCATTCTGGACCTGTATGAGGCCCCGTTCTGGGAGGAGGTGGCGTTTTCCTGCATCAACTGCGGCACCTGCACCTTTGTCTGCCCCACCTGCTGGTGTTTTGACATCCAGGATGAAACAAGGCACAACACGGCCGTGCGGTTCCGCAACTGGGACACCTGCATGGCCCCGCTGTTCACCCATCACGCCTCCGGCCACAACCCCAGAGCCACCAAGGTCCAGCGGGTCAGACAGCGGTTCATGCACAAGCTCAAGTATTTTCCGGACAAGTACGGCCAGGGAATCATGTGCGTGGGATGCGGCCGGTGTGTGGCTTCCTGCCCGGTAAATATCGATATCCGGGAGGTGTGCAGCCGGATGAACGAGTATGAAATAACCAAATAGCGGACACCAAGGAGAATTCACATGGAAAACCCCTATCTGCCGTATCCGGTTCGCATAGATGACATAGAAGTGGCAACGGAAGACAAATCGCTCAAAACCTTTACCTTTGTCTTTGTCAATCCGGAAGATGAAGCAAAGTTTGCCTACAAAGCCGGCCAGTTTGCCGAACTGTCCATTCCCGGCGTGGGCGAGATTCCCATCGGCATCGCCTCATCCCCGGTGGAAAAGGGATTTGTCAAATTCACGGTATTCCGGACCGGTGTGGTCACCACCCATCTTCACAACATGAAGAAAGGGGATATCATGGGTATCAGAGGCCCTCTGGGCAACTGGTATCCCTGGGACAAACTGGAAAACAAAAATGTGGTCATCATCGGGGGCGGCTTTGCGTTCACCACGCTGCGCTCCTCCATTGTCTTTATGCTGGACCCGGACAACCGGAAGAAATTCAGGAACATCGACGTGGTCTACGGGGCCAGGTCTCCGGGCATGCTCCTGTACCGGGAGGAATTGTTCGAATGGGAAAAACGGGATGACATCAACATGCACATCACCGTGGACGGCACTGATGATCCGGACTGGAAGTATCATACCGGGTTCGTGCCCCAGATCGTGGAACAGAACGCACCGGCGGCCGATGAAGACACCTATGCCATTGTGTGCGGACCGCCCATCATGATCAAGTTCACCCAGCCGGCGTTGACAAAACTGGGGTATCAGCCCCACCAGATCATCATGTCTCTGGAAAACCGGATGAAGTGCGGTATCGGCATGTGCGGACGGTGCAATATCGGCAAGGAACTGGTGTGCAAGGACGGCCCGGTCTTCACCCTGGAAGAGATCAACCAGACCCCGAAAGAATATTAAATTCAAGGGATTTGATGGGTTATTTTTTATTGACAAGCACAGGTCGCTGAGATATGTTTAGATTTCGATTATCAAGGCTGACCTTAGAAGCCAAGACAGGATATGTCTTAACGTGATAGTAAAAAACAATTTACAGGAGGAAAGTTCACATGGCAACAGTTGAATTTAACGGGAAAACATTTGAAGTAGATGAAGATGGATTCCTTCTTGATTACAATTCCTATTCAGATGAATGGGTTGAGTATGTGAAAACCCAGGAAGGAATTGAGGAAATGACCGAAGAACACTGGCAGCTGGTCAAAGTGCTCCAGGACTATTACGAGAAAAACGGGATCGCTCCCATGGTCCGGGTTCTTTCCAAACTCACCAAGTTCAAACTCAAACACATTTACGAGCTGTTTCCCTCCGGTCCCGGTAAAGGTGCCTGTAAAATGGCCGGTCTTCCCAAGCCTACTGGATGTGTATAAGTCAGACAACCGCTGGTTGATTTGAACTGTTTGAAAGGCCCTGTTTTTTTCCGAAACAGGGCCTTTGTATTCCCGGGGCCGGGTTTGTTTTATTGCGATTTTGCCACCACAAAACCACAATAAAACAAACCCGGCCCCCTGCCCCAACCCGACGTCACAGGATCGATGTATGAATACCATCAGCGAGACGGACAAGGCCATCCTCAACATGATTCAGGTGGATTTTCCCATCGATGCCCGTCCTTTCAGGGTACTGGCAAAAAAACTGGATCTTTCCGAGGAAGAAGTGATCGCGCGTATTCAGGCCATGAAAGATGCACAGCTGATCCGGCGTATCGGCGGCAATTTCAGTCCGGACCGGCTGGGATATCGTTCCACGCTTTGCACGGCAAATGTGCCGGAAGACAAACTCGATCTGTTTACCCGGACCGTGAATGCCTATCCCGGTGTGACCCACAATTACATGCGGGACCATGATTTCAATATCTGGTTTACCTTTATCGCCCCATCAAGGAAGCAGATTGCCGATTTTCTGGAAATGATCTCCCGTCAGACCGGGGTGTCTCCCATATTGAACCTGCCGGCCACCCGGGTGTTCAAAATTTCCGCCAATTTCAAGCTATGATGCCGGTGACAATGTGTCTGGCCATTGTCACCTGCCCGTGTGACCGGTTTGAAGACAATCTGAACACCAGTATTCAGATGATCCGGACCGCAGCCGCCAAAGGAGCCGATATCATGGTTTTTCCGGAGATGAACCTCACCGGATATACCACGGACCATCGGATTTCAACCCTTGCCCGGCCCGTGGATTCTCGTTTGATCCATACCTTTTCCCAGCTGTCTGATGAACTGAACCTGGCGGTTCTGCTGGGCCTGGCTGAAAAGGCGGACAGCCGGATCTACGGCTCTCATCTAATATTTATTCCGCGCACACCTTACCGCAGATACCGCAAACTTCATATCGCACCCAATGAACAGGACCTCTTCACTCCCGGCTCCGGTATTCCGGTATTCGATCATGCCGGGGTTCGATTCGGCGTTCAACTGTGTTATGATGCCCATTTTCCGGAGCTATCAACCGCCATGGCCCTGGACGGGGCCGATCTCATTGTTCTGCCCCACGCCTCTCCCCGGGGGAATGGGGAGGACAAGTTTGATTCCTGGATGCGGCATTTGCCGGCCCGGGCATTTGACAACGGCGTGTTTGTGGCGGCAGTGAACCAGACCGGGGAGAACGGGGCCGGACTGGCGTTTCCCGGGCTGGCGCTGGTGATCGGACCGGATGGCAAACTGATCTCCCGATCCATGTCCGATGAAACCCATCTGCATTTCGTCTCACTGGATCCGGCACAGCTGGACCATGTCCGGTCTCACCGGATGCGGTATTTTCTACCCTACCGGAGAGAGGATCTGTTTCCCATCACTGGCTGACCTGCATCCGACGATGCTGGATATAGGCATCCTTAAACGCCGCATACGGATCCAGAGCTGCGTCTTTTACCCTTTCATACTCACCGATGCGAAAAGATGTCCGGTTGACGATATCCAGAGCATCCATTGCCAGTTCCAGTTCCCAGGGAGACACATAATTCAGCGGGTCGAGCACAAAATAATCACCGACTCTGCCTATGGCATCCCGGAGCGTGGTCGGCCCCAGTACAGGCAGCACCAGATAAAATCCTTCTTTGATCCCGTATGTTCCCAGGGTTTGCCCCAGATCTTCATTTTCTGTGTGCATATCCAGATATTTCTGGGCCACCTGATTGAACCCCAGAATGCCGGCTGTGGAGTTCACCAGAAAGATACCGAACTCATCCGAGGCCTGTTCCAGTTCCCACTGAAGCAGATTGTTGACAAACCGGATCGGAAACATGAGGTTGTAAAAAAAATTGCGTATCCCTTTCCGGGCCTTCTGGGGCAACACGGTCTTGTAGCCCTTGGCAACCGGTTTGAGTACATAATAGTACAGGTTGTCATTCACCACATACATGGCATAATTGAAATAATAGAATGGATCTGCCACAGAACCGGTGGGGTCGCCTGAGAAATCATCCCCGAAAAAATCCTCTTCAGTAAAAGGGTCGGACAGGGAATCGGTCTGCACCACGGTCTGCAGGGCAGTATCCTGATTTTCAGCCGACCAGGCCGGCGGCACCATCGCGGTCAACACACAGATCCCCATGACAGCCGCAATCTTCTGGAATATCTGTTTCATTTAACCTGGTTCCTTTCAGGAAGGTTCATTACTGAAAATGAATTTTTTGATCAACGACTCGATATCCAGGGCGGATTCGGTATTTTCAATCTCATCGCCCGCAGACAGCATCATGTCGGATCCGCCCGGCAGAATTTCAATGAATTTTTCACCAATAATGCCGGCAGTCCTGATGGATGCAATACTGTCTTCGGAAATGTCGATGTGACTGTCAATCTCCATGGTCACTTTGGCCACCAGATACTGCGTATCAATGCTGATACCGGATACATGGCCGACCCGGACACCTGCCAGATCCACAGCCGCTCCTTTTTTCAGGCCGGACACCGAGGAAAAATATCCATAAAGGGTATACCGGTCTTTGAAAAACCGGGAAAACTCCCCCACCACCAGAATGAGATATCCCGTGCAGATCAGGGTGACAATGACAAAAATACCCACATAAAAATCACGTTTCCGATCGGTCATACAGCACTTCCCTTCCTCTGATAAAGGCACACGCGGTTTCATGTTCACATGCCATGATCTCCTGCCGGGTTCCCTTGAAAACAATTTTTCCATCATCCAGCAGCGCAATCTGCTGGGCCAGATCAAAAATATCGGGAATATCATGGCTGACAATCACGGCGGTAAATCCGAACTGCTTCTGAAATTCCCTGATCATATGATGAACGTCATTTTTACGTATCGGATCCAGGCCCGTGGTGGGTTCGTCAAACAGAATAAGCTCCGGATCCGTCACCAGGGCCCGGGCCAGGGCCACCCGTTTTCTCATGCCGCCGGACAACTCGGACGGATATTTCTGGTCGATGCCCTCGATACTCAGCCGGGCCATGCGGTCGTGGACTTTTTTCCGGATCTCGGACACTGTCATCCGGGTGGTTTCCGTCAGCGGCAGGGCAATGTTCTCAAATGCCGTCAGAAAATCAAACAAGGCATTGTCCTGAAACATGTAGCTCATGTTTTTTTTGAACCGCATCGCCTGTTTTTCGGAAAGCCGGTTCAAAGCCCTGCCCTGGATCAGCACCTCTCCCTCATCTTCACGAATCAGGCCCACGATATGTTTGAGCAGTACCGACTTGCCGGAGCCGCTCTTGCCGATCACCACCGTGATGGTGCCCTTGTCTATGGTCAGATCGATCCCTTTGAGAACCTCCAGATTGCCGAACCGTTTTCGGACGTTTTTAAATTCGATAAATGGCTGGGTCATGGGTCATACCAGAAAAGAGGTGATCACATAGTCACTGATGAGAATGCAGATGCACGACTGAACGACGGCACCGGTGGTGGCCAGGGAAACCCCTTTTGCCCCGGATTGTCCCTGGGGGTTTATATGGGCGTAATAACCCCGGTAGCAACAGATGGTGGTCACCACCAGGGCAAACACAAACGATTTGACAAAACCACCCCAGATATCCATGAATTTGACGCTCTGGATCACCTTGTCCATATAAACGGTTTCATTGATTCCCATCAACAGGGAGCCGGACAGAAATCCGCCAAAAATGCCCACCACATCGAAAAAAGAGGTGAGAAGCGGAAAACTGACCAGAGCGGCCACAATCCTTGGGGCAAACAGAAACCGGATTGGATTGATCTGCATGGTGACCAGCGCATCGATCTGTTCGGACATGCGCATGACGCCGATTTCAGCTGCCATGGCGGATCCGGCCCGGGCCGTTATCATGATGGCCGTGAGAACCGGCCCCAGTTCCCGGATCAAACTCAATGCCACGGCCGATCCCAGGGCGGCTTCCGATCCAAAGGTCACCAGCGTATAATAGCCCTGAAGCCCCAGGACCATGCCGGTAAACAGCCCGGTCAAAAGAATGACGAACAGGGATTTGGCACCGATAAACCAGATCTGATCCATGGTTTTTCCGAACTGAAAGGGAAAGACCGGAATCTGCCGGATCCCGGATAGAAAAAACCAGGTCAGGCGGCCCGTGGATTCGATATACCTGGAAAACGGGCTGCCGATGGCTTGTATCAATTGCATGATCATAATCTTAGGCTTATACCTGAATCCCCCGAAAAAAACAAGAAATAGAAAAAAGGGGGTGATTTGGATTGACACAAAAGTGAAAAAACAATACGTATAATCCCGTTATCAAAAATAAATCCAGAACAGTATTACACATAATTTAAAGATAAAAATGAATGATGTGATTGCAGGAATCGATGTAGGGTCTGTTTCTGTCAGTGTTGCGGTGATTGATGGAAAAAAAAACCTTGTTCATAAAGCCGGCGCCTTTCATCATGGAGATGTCAAAGCGTGTCTCGCCTTGCTTTTATCCCATGAATCCATGAAACCCGTGACCCGTGTGGCGGTAACGGATGCGACACCCGGGTTTGTGTTCCGCCATGAACGGTATGATGACCAGGTGGCCCTGATCCGGGCTGCCAGGTTTTTATATGGACAGTCGTTTGATGCCCTGCTCCATGTGGGCGGGGAAAAGTTTTCCTTGAGCCTGTTTGACGGCGACGGCAATTATACCGGGGCCCGGCACAACACTTCCTGTGCCGCCGGCACCGGCAGTTTTCTGGATCAGCAGGCCCGGCGCCTGAACCTGAAAGGGTCCCATGAAATCAGCGAATATGCCATGAAAAACCGGCAAAAGCGGCCCGACATCGCCACCCGGTGTGCGGTGTTTGCCAAAACCGATCTGATTCATGCCCAGCAGGAAGGGTACGACATCGAGCAGATCTGTGACGGCCTGTGTTACGGACTGGCCAAAAACATTGTCAATACCCTGTTCAAGGGAAACACCTTTACCGGAAAAATCGTTTTCTGCGGGGGAGTCTCCCGGAACCGTTCCGTGACAGGGTATCTGGAATCGCTGTTGAATGTGACACTCACTATTGACGATTGCGCCGGGATTTACGGCGCTTTGGGCGCGGCCCTGTGTCTGGCCGATGAGATGCCGGATACCGTGACGGGATCTGCAAGGTTTGACACGCCAGGGGCGTTTTTCACGGACACCTTAAAAAAAGAGAACTACCGGTATCCCCCGCTATCCCTGACATTGTCTGATTATCCGGATTTCAGCTGTCATGAGACTTATGTGTCCAACGCAGTGGAGGTGGAAGTTTTTACCGATCCTTCCCGAATGGATCTGTCCGGTGGATTTCTGGGACTGGATGTGGGGTCCACCAGCACCAAAAGTATTCTGATCACCAGAGATCAGGTGCCTGTGATCGGATGTTATACCCGGACCGCTTCCCGGCCGGTCCAGGCGGTGCAGGCCATTTTCAGGGTCATGGATGAGTGGATCGCCCGCCATCGGCTGACCGTGACCATTGCCGGATGCGGCACCACCGGGTCCGGCCGGCGGATCAGCGGCCGGGTGATCGGTGCGGATCTGGAACCCGACGAAATCACGGCCCATGCCACCGCCGCCGTGAACCTGACCCCGGACGTGGACACCATCATCGAGATCGGGGGCCAGGATGCCAAATTCACTCTCGTCAAAAACGGCCGGGTCACCGCGTCGGTGATGAACACGGTGTGTGCCGCCGGTACCGGCAGCTTCATCGAGGAACAGGCCCAGAAACTGAACTGCCCTTTATCTGACTATTCGGACCGGGCCGAAGGCATTCCCGCCCCGGTTTCCAGTGACCGGTGCACGGTGTTCATGGAGCGGGACATCAACTATTTTTTTGCCGAAGGGTTCGAACAAAGGGAAATTCTGGCGTCCGTGCTCCATTCGGTGAGAGACAATTACCTGACCAAAGTGGCCACGGTGGGCAACATCGGCGACTGCATCCTGTTCCAGGGGGCCACGGCCCGGAACCGGTCCCTGGTGGCGGCGTTTGAACAGAAACTGCAGAAACCGATCCATGTGTCCCGGTTCTGTCATCTGACCGGGGCGTTGGGGGTTGCCCTGCTGGCTGCTGAACAGGGTGGGGAACAGTCCGCGTTCCGTGGATTTGACCTGTGGAAAAAAACCATTCCGGTACGTCAGGAAGTGTGCGGGCTGTGCAGCAATCACTGCAAAATCACCATCGCCGATGTGGACGGACAGCCCCAGGCATACGGGTTTCTGTGCGGCCGGGATTATGAGACCCAAAAACGGGTGTCTCCGGACACCCGGTACAGCATGAAAAAACTGAGACACGCCTCTCGCCCGGAGAAAACCGATATGCCCGGAAAAGACGCCCCGGTCATCGGTATTCCAGCCGCGCTTCATCTGTTTGAAGACCTGGCGTTCTGGGAACGGTTTTTTTCCTGCCTGGGTATCCGGACCATTGTCAGCCGCCACCTGAAACAGCCGGTGGCTCTGGGCAAGGCCCTGGCCAAAGCGGAATTCTGCGCCCCGGTCATGGCTTTGCACGGCCATGTGGCCCATCTTCTGGAAAAAACCCCGTATGTGTTTCTGCCCTTTTATTTTGAAGAAAAAACCGGTCAGAAAGGAATCCGCCGCCAGCACTGCTACTACACCCAGTTTACCCCGTCGGTGATGGCCTGCCTGGATGACCAGGCCGGAGACCGGCTGATCATGCCCACCATCAAATACCTGTATACGGGCCTTCATACCAAAATGGCTTTGTACCGTGCCCTGAAACCGGTGATGGGCCATCATTCCCTGTCATTTTTCGATATCCATGCCGCCTGGGACAAGGCCATGGAATTCAGAAAAAACGAGCAGGCAAGACTGTCCGCCCTGTTCCAGACCCGGACCCGGAACAGGGCCGAAGTCAAAGTGGTGCTGCTGGGACGTCCCTACACCGTGCTGTCCGACACCATGAACCATCACATTCCCCAGATATTCGAAAAAATGGGGGTTCAGACCTTTTTCCAGGACATGCTGGACACCTCGGATCTGGACCTGTCCCCCATCCGGCCCCTGCTGGAGGAAATTCACTGGAAATACGCGGCCCGGATTCTGGAATCCGCCTATGCCGCCGCCCTGACCGACGGGCTGTATCCGGTCTATATCACCTCTTTCCGCTGCTCTCCGGATGCGTTCGGGGTGGATTACTTCAAACAGATCATGGAACGGAGCAACAAACCCTACCTGGTGCTGGAACTGGATGAACACGATTCCAGTGTAGGATATGAAACCCGGATCGAGGCGGCGGTGCGGTCGTTCACCAACCATTTTCAGGCCGCGACCCGGCCCCCTGCCCCATCCCTGGATTTTTCCCCGTTGTACTTCGACCGGCCCGGTGACAGAACCATCGTATTTCCCAACTGGGACGCCTTTACCGGGCAGTTGATCGTTTCCACGTTTCAGAGCGAAGGCTATCCGGCCCTGTTGATGGAGGAAACCCCGGAAACCCTGAAGAAAAGCCTGCTCACCAACACCGGCCAGTGTATTCCGTTGAATGCGCTGGCGGCCGGATTCATCCACACGGTCAGAAAACACGGCATTGATCCGGCCGATGCGGTACTGTGGCTCAACCGGTCGGATATCGCCTGTAACATCCGGATGTATCCCTACCATATCCAGCAGATTCTCAAACAGGAAGGAAACGGGTTTGAACACTCGGGCATCTATCTGGGGGAGCTCTCCCTGTTTGACATCTCTTTCAAAGCCTCCACCAATGCGTATTTTGCCTATATGTTCGGCGGGCTTCTCCGAAGCATCGGGTGTAAAATCAGGCCCTATGAAGTGACTCCCGGGGAGACCGACCGGGTGATGGCAAAGGCCCTGGCCATCATCAACCAGGCATTTGCCGAAGGCGGTTCCAAGGAACAGGCCCTGGCCAAGGCCATTCCGCTGTTTCAGCGCATCAGGACAAAAAACATGGGTACCCGGCCCAAGGTGGCGATTTTCGGAGATCTGTATGTCCGGGACAACGATGTGATGAACCAGGACCTGATTCATTATATCGAAGCCCATGGCGGAGAGGTGATCACCACCCCATACTACAAATATGTAAAAATCATTGCCGGGTCCTATTTCCGAAAATGGTTCAAGGAAGGCAAATATTTCAGCCTGATTTCCAACAAAGCCCTGTTCAAGGCCATGAATACCATGGAAAAAAAGTATTTCCCCTATTTTGAACCGGTACTCAGGGAATCGGATTTGAAAAATCCCGAGCCCGGAGAAGATGTGCTGGCCCAATACGGAATCCTGCCGGAGCATACCGGTGAATCCATGGACAATATTCTCAAAATCCACCATCTCTTACAGGAACATCCGGACCTGGCCCTTCTGGTCCAGACCACGCCGGCCTTCTGCTGTCCCGGCCTGATCACCGAAGCCATGGCGGCCCGGCTGGAATCCTCCACCGGGGTGCCCATCGTCAGCATCACTTATGATGTGTCCGGCGGAAACAAGAACAAGGTGATTGTCCCGTTCATCAAATATTACAAGCGCCGGAACGCGGTCCGTCCTCAAAAAGCGACGGTTTGAAACCACCGGCACCGGATTTCGGTCATCCCCGGTCACTGGGGTCCGACATCCGGATAAAACGGGAGTATCTGATAGTCCCTGCCGTTTGAGGTGATGGTCACGGCCCCGTGCCGGTCGGTACGGAAAATCCGCGTATTTTTCCGCTCATACCGGCGAATCACCTCGGGATGGGGAAACCGGTACGGGTTGTTGAACCCACAGGAAATGACCACGGTTTCCGGGTTCACCCGGTCCAGAAAAAACCGGGTGGATGACGAGTTGCTGCCGTGGTGCGGGGCCAGCAGGATGGTGGCTGACAGGTGATGGGCCATCCTGTCGGCCAGCAAGCGCTCCCGTCCGGAAAGGATGTCCCCTGGAAAAAGCATGGAAAACTCATCCCAGGTGAGTTTGAAAACCAGGGAATTGTCGTTGGTGTTCCCGTCCGGAATCAGGGAATCGCACTGAAAAAAGGTCAGCCGGGTGTTTTCCCAGCCCATCCGGTGGTCGTCACACCCGGGAATGAACACCGGGATTTTCTTTTCCCGGCAGGCCGCCATGATCCGTTCAAATGATTCACGAGGGCTGGTATCCGCATTTCGTACCAGGGTCCTGACCCGGAAATTTTCCAGAATAAACACCAGCCCGTTCATATGGTCCGCATCCGGATGGGTCAGAATCACCACATCCAGGGCCGTGATTCCCCGGTGCCACAGAAACGGGGCCACCACATACCGGCCCACATCAAACTGCGAGGCCCCGGAAAACCCTCCGCCGTCCACCAGAATGGTCTTGTGTTCAATGGTCTGGATCAATGCGGCATTGCCCTGCCCCACATCCAGTACCGTAACGGTCATGTGATCGGCCTGTTTTTCCGGCATCACCAACCGGAACCCGCAGATCCCGGTGACGGCAATGATGATCACGGCCATGACCGGTGCTGTTCTTTTGAAATTCACCGCACAGAACACAGCCCCCAGAAAAAGATATGCCATGAAAATATCCGGCCATGACCAGACCGGCACGTAGGACCAGGCAAAGGGAAGTTGTGTCAGCCAGTTCACATACCCTGTGCACCATTCCACCAGATAAGCCGCCCCGGTCAAAATCAAGGCCGCAAGATCCGGCACCAGGGGCCGGATCATCAGGCTCACCAGACCGGCCGGCAGACACACAAACCCGATCACCGGCACCAGGACCAGGTTCGCGGGAATCTGGACCAGGGACACCAGGTTGAAATACCCGGCAATCAGAGGAAACGTTCCCAGACCCGCCATAAGCGTGATGCCGCTGATGGACGCCATGAATCCGGGAATGGCGGGAAGGTGAAATCCCGGATATTTTTCCATGACTTTGATGCCCGCGAGAATGAACAGCACAGCACTGAACGACAGTTGAAAGGAAATCGAAAACAGCGCGGCCGGATCGATCAGAAGAATGACAATGCCGGCACCGGCCAGGGTGTTGAAGGGATGGGTCTGCCTTTCGATGACAAACGCGGTCATGAACAGGGCGATCATGACAAACGCCCGCTGGGTGGACGGGGAAAAACCGGAAAACACCAGGTACATTCCCAGGGGAATCAGGGTCAGCAGTCCGGCCGTTTTCCGGGCCCTTGCCGTGACCATCCATCCGGGAAAAAACCACAGGACCCGGTAGAAAACAAAGAAAAAGATCAGGCTGAGAATTCCCATATGCAATCCTGAGATCGCCAGCAGATGAGACGTGCCGGCTTTTGCAAACCGATCCCGCAGTTCCGGGGACATGCCGTGTTTGATGCCCGTGACCAGGGCGGCCAGCACATGGGCTCCGTCCCGGTGATCCAGGCGGGTCATGACAAATTCATAAAACCGGTTCCGGATATTTTCCAGTCCCTGAACCCCCCGGGTCAGAACGGATGGAGAGACGTCCATGATCTTTTGAACTTTGCCCGTACCGGCATGGACAGCCCCGAAAACACTCTGGCGTATCAGAAACGTGCGGTAGTCGAATGCGCCGGGATTGCCGAAATTCCGGATGGGACGGACCGGGCCTGAAAACGCGATATGATCATTGAACCGGACGGGGTTTTCCGGTTTGCCGTACAGATTCAGGTAAACGCGGCCGGTTGCGGCCAGCGGCTCAGAACCGGCAGGGTCCCGCGGCAGCCGGATGGTCCGGCAGTCCACCGTGATTCGAATCTTGTGGGGATACTGCCGGGCAAAAGACTTCACCTGCCCGGTCACAACGATATCCTTCTGGTTGTAGAAATGGGATATATGGCCGGGCGGGAGCCGGGGGGAATGGATCAGGAAACTGTGAACTCCCGACCAGATGCCCGTCACAAGGCATATCCAGAAAATCGTTTTTTTTCTGCCGGCAAGCCCGAAAAAACACAGAAACACGGTCACAGCGGAAATCAGGATGATCCAGGAAGGATCGGGCAGAAAGGACACACTGCCGGCAAGGATTCCCGTCATCATTGCAAGAAACACAGGAATCAGCGGAGGGATGACCGGCTGTGACAATACCTTCACATGCGCTTGCTTCCTGATGAATGGTTGATGTCGTTATCTGATCCGTTTGATATCCGCTCCCAGAGCGGAAAATTTTTCCTCCATGGCTTCATATCCCCGGTCCATATGGTACACCCGGGAGATCACGGTGGTGCCGTTTGCCATGAGCCCGGCAATCACCAGCGATGCGCTGGCCCGCAGATCCGATGCCATCACCGGAGCCCCCTGGAGTGCCGGTACGCCCCTGACCATGGCAAGGTTGCCTTTGGAAAGCGTGATGTTCGCCCCCATGCGCATCAGCTCATTGGCATGGATGAACCGGTTTTCGAAAATGGATTCATGGATCATGCTGGTGCCCTGGCCCACGCACATCAATGCCATGAACTGGGCCTGCATGTCCGTGGGAAACCCGGGGTAGGGAAGCGTCTGGATGTCCACACTTTTGATCCGCTCCCCTCCTTTGACCCGGACTTCTCCGGGCCGGGTGTCGACCTGAGCGCCGGTGGCCTTGAGTTTGCTGATCACGCCACCGATATGCTCGGGATTGCACCCCAGTATCCGGACGTCCCCTTGTGTGGCGGCGGCCGCCACCATAAAGGTGCCGGTTTCGATCCGGTCGGGAATCACCGTGACCCGGGAGGGTCTGAGACGGTCCACGCCATCGATGGTGATGATGGGAGAGCCGGCTCCGGAAACATGGGCCCCCATTTCATTGAGGGCATCTGCCAGGCAGATGATTTCCGGTTCCCTGGCCGCGTTCCTGAGGATGGTCTGCCCTTTTGCCAGGGCCGCGGCCATCATGAGGTTTTCCGTTCCGGTCACGGTCGGGGTGTCAAAATAGATTTCCCCGCCCGTCAACCGGTCGGCTTTGGCCTCGATATACCCGTGTTCGATGGAGATGTCCGCCCCCAGGGCTTCGAGTCCGGACAGGTGCATGTTCACGGGCCTGGCCCCGATGGCGCATCCGCCTGGCATGGACACCTTGGCATGGCCGAACCGGGCCACCAGGGGACCCAGCACCAGAATGGAGGCCCGCATTTTTCGCACCAGGTCATATTCCGCCTCGATCTTGTGAATCCCGGACCCGTCCACGGTCATGACATGATCGTCAAACGAACATTCAGCCCCCAGGTCCTCCAGCAGCAGCTTGATGCTTTTGATATCCATCAGATGGGGCACGTTGTCAAATTCACAGATACCGTCCACCAGTATGGCGGAGGCAATGAGGGGAAGAGCCGCATTCTTGGCTCCGGAAACCGTGACCTGGCCTTCAAGCCGCCTGCCGCCGTTGATCTGAATTTTGTCCATGAAAGTTACCAGATATTTTTTATAAGATGGAAAAAGGGTCCTGGACAAAGACCAAAACCCTTTGTTTTGGTACCTGGGACGAGAATTGAACTCGTACAGTGCTTTGCACCGAGGGATTTTAAGTCCCTTGCGTCTACCAGTTCCGCCACCCAGGCATATTTTTCAGGCGTTTTATCGCATTTCCCCATATTTTTCAAGGCCAAATTCGGTTCTGATCCGATGGTCCGATATTCTTAGATCCCTGCACGGCTAAGTTGTGTCGAACAAAAATCAAGCTATCGGTATCAAAACCCCGCGATGAAATAGCATTTCATTTTTTTCCCACAAGGTACTTTGCATTTCAAGCTGAAGCCGCCTGATATATAACTGGTCGATATTTAGGGAGCGGAATAGTTTTTCCCTCTGCTCGTGCTGCCGCTATCCACAAATCTCTGGCCTTCTGAACTTCATGCAATGCCTCGTCAGGAGTCTCACCGAACGCGGAACAAGCCTCAAGATCGGGTATATCAGCGATGTATCCTTCGTCATCATCTGAATAGAAAATGTTTATATGATAGTCCCGCATTATTCATCCTCCAGTTTAAGATCATGTTTTTCAACCAGTTTCAGAAACTGGCGAATTTGATAGGATTTGGCTTGCCCCTTGACATCTTGCAGATTCACGAGCTCAGGAATACCAGACCTTGAAAAAATGTGGTGGCTACCATCGGTCCGATTTAGCTTGAAACCGAAACTTTCAACAAGATTCACCATCTCTGTGAATCTGATGTTTTTTGAACCACCAAGTATTTTTTGAAGCAATTTTCGTGAGTTCATGGTTCATTCATCTATTTCTGTTCTTCAAAAACAGAAGTTTTCAAAGGTCGACTATAGCGAAGGCATCATTCCTTTCCCAATTGAAAATATCATTTTTTGGATTGTATTGGTATCCATTATTATCCGGGCCGTGAACAATATTAGCAATCTGAGGGGTTCGGTCGCATATTGGATGATAAGGCATGAACATAGCCTTCACCGGCAGCAAGACCCCGCCAGAGGCGGCACCCCCGCCAAAAAACGCCCATCCTGCCCTACCTCTTCTCCTGTTCCGGTTCCGCCCCGGTTCCCCTGCCCGCTTCCCGAGGGTGATGGTGTTTCACGAATTCCAGGGTATACAGGACCACCCCGGCCCAGATGAACCCGAACGTGACCAGGCTGTGAACGGAAAACGGTTCCTTGTACACAAACACCCCCAGCACAAAGGCAATGGACGGGGCCAGGTACTGGAGAATACCGATGGTGGACAGCTTGAGCCGCCGGGCCGCCGCAGCGAACCACAGCAGCGGCAGAGAGGTCACCACCCCTGACCCGACCATCCACAGGCTCATGCCCATGTCCTTTAAAAACAGGGACCTGCCGGTTCCCATCAGAAACAGGATATACCCCAGTGCCGGAATCATCAGAACCAGGGTCTCCATAAACAGTCCGGGCATGGGGGGTACCTGGATCTTTTTGCGGCAGTAGCCGTAAAAGGCAAAGGTCACCGCCAGGGTCAGGCCGAACAGGGGCAGTTCGCCATAGGCCAGAAGCGAGTAAATCACACCGGTCAGGGCAAACCCCACGGAGATGCACTGCAGCCGGGTGAACCGTTCCCCCAGCAGGGCAAACCCCAGCAGCACGTTGATCATGGGATTGATATAATACCCCAGGCTGGTTTCCACCACCCGGCCGGAATTGACGGCCCAGATATACACGAACCAGTTCAAAGCGATCAGAGACCCGCTGAGCATCAGTCCTTTCAGGTGTCCCGGGGAGTTGAGAATCTGCGTCACCTCTTTTCCACGTTTCTGGCACCACAGGATGGCAAATACAAACACACACGACCACACAATGCGGTGGCACAGGATCTCAAACGGCATGGCCGCCTGCATCTGTTTCCAGTAGGCCGGCAGCAGCCCCCAGGAGGCGAATGCAGCCAGCCCGAACAGAACTCCGGACAGGGATGGGTTCATTTCAATGCTTCCTTTGATAATTGACCGGCCCAGTGTAGCACTCTGCCCGGTATTGGCAACCCCAAAATGGACTGTGCCGGACATTGGCATTGTCAAATTCCGGATTTTCTGGTAAATCCCCGTGTCATGAAATGGATGGACAAACACCGGCTGGTGCTGGCATCCCGGTCTCCCCGGCGCAGGCAGCTGCTGGCACAAATGGGGCTGGATCTGGAAATTCTGCCGGCAAACGTGGATGAAACCATGGCCCCCGGCCTTTCACCGGCCGCATATGTCAAAACCCTGGCGGAAAAAAAAGCCGTGACCGTGATGCAGCAGCGGCAGCAGGCCTGGGTGCTCGGGGCGGACACGATTGTCGTCAAAGACGGGGATGTGCTGAACAAGCCGCGGGATACTGAAGAAGCCGTGTCCATGCTTGAGCAGCTGAGCGGTAAGACCCATTTTGTGTTCACCGGATATGCCGCAGGCCGTCACGCAGAGGGGATTCTGGTCAGCCGCGCCGTTGAAACGCAGGTGACGTTCAGGGCTTTGACAAGACAGGAAATTCTCTGGTACACTGGCACCCGTGAACCTTACGACAAGGCCGGCGGATACGCAGTTCAGGGACTGGGCGCGTTCATGGTCAAGGAGATCCGGGGGTCCTGGTCCAATGTGGTGGGCCTGCCGGTGTGCGAGGTGATCCAAACCCTGACATCTCTGGGGGCCATACAATTTCAAGGACAGGTGTCATGACGACCATTCAAAAAGACCTCACGGTGATCCGGGAACAGATCGATGCCGCTGCCGCCGCCTGCGGCAGAAATCCCGCGGAGATCACCCTGGTGGGGGTGAGCAAGAAACAGTCGGTTGAAAAAATGCGGCAGGCCATCGATGCCGGGCTGACCGACCTGGGAGAAAACTATATCCAGGAGGCCGTGGACAAAATCGAGGCCATCGGCAAATCATCCGCCCGCTGGCATTTTATCGGCCATCTCCAGTCCAACAAGGCCCGGTTCGCGGTGCGGTATTTTGACCTGATCCATACCGTGGACAAAATCAAACTGGCAAAGGAGATCGATAAACAGGCCAAAAAAATCGACAAGCGCCAGAAAATTCTGCTTCAGGTGAACATCGGGGAAGAAGAAACCAAATCCGGGGCCGATGCCGGGGATGTGGTGGCACTGGCACAGGCGGTCACGCAGTTTGACCATCTGGAATTGCAGGGATTGATGTGCATGCCCCCCTATTTTGACGACCCGGAAGCGGCCCGGCCCTATTTCCGGCACCTGGCCCGGATCCGTGAAAAGATTCTCGATGCCGGAGTGGATGCGGAAACCATGCGTCACCTGTCCATGGGCATGAGCCATGATTTTGCCGCAGCCATCCAGGAAGGGGCCACCCTGGTGCGGGTGGGCACCGCGATTTTCGGTTCCCGGTCATGAAGCTTCTGCTGCATACCTGCTGCGGGCCCTGCACCATCTATCCGCTGCAGGTCCTCAGAGAGATGGACATTGATGTGATGGGATTTTTTTATCGCCACAATATCCATCCTTATAGCGAATGTCTGAAAAGACAGGACACCCTTGCCCGGTATGCCCAGGATCAGGCGCTGAAAATGATCTGGCAGCCGGATTATCAGCTGGAATCATTTCTCCGGTCCGTGGTGTTCCGGGAAAAGGACCGGTGCCGGTACTGCTACCATGCCCGGCTTTCTGCCACAGCTAAAATTGCGAAAAAAGGAAAATTTGATGCGTTTTCCTCCACGCTTCTCTACAGCCGGTTTCAGAACCATGCCCTGATCAGGGAGATCGGAGAAGCCGCGGCCAAAGAAACCGGTGTGAATTTTTTCTACCATGATTTCAGACAGGGCTGGAAACAGGGCATCGAGGTGTCAAAATCCCTGGGTATGTACCGTCAGTCCTACTGCGGCTGCATCTACAGCGAAAAGGAGCGGTACTGCAAGCCGGTGACGGGTCATGCGTAAAACCGGTCAGCATCACCCGGTCCGGTTTCCGGATCCACAGGTTTTCAGTGGGGAATCGGTCTTTTGAGCTGATTGATCATTGACACCAGACGGCGGTCGGTCTGGTGAAGCCTGGCTGCCAGTACGGTGAACAGGTGCTTGGCCACTTCCGGGTATTTTTCGATCACCTCTTCGAGCTTGTCTCCGGGAAACCGTTTGATTTTGCAACGCCCCTTGGAAATAATCGAGGCGGACCGGGCATCTCCGGTAATGGCGGCCATTTCCCCGAAATACTCTCCCGGCTGGGTGATTTCCGCAATTTTCTTGCCCCCTTTGACCACATACACCGCCCCTTGAATCAATTTGAAAAAATCGATGTCCGTGTTGTTTTCCCGGATGATCACATCCTTGTCCTCATACACTTCAAGATCCGGGTTCACCAGGTAGGCAGGCAGGGATTCCTTGGTGATCACGGTTTTTTTCACCACCTCATCAAAAGAGGTTTCCCCGGCCTTGATCTTGTGAAGACCGGCATCCCGCAGGGTGACCATGCCTTCCTGGACCGCCACCTTGCGCAGCTGGTCTTCGGACACTTCCGCACTGATGGCCTTGGCCACTTCATCGGTCACCTCCATGAGTTCGTACAGCCCGACCCGGCCCTTGTATCCGGTGCCGTTGCAATGAGGGCACCCATTGGGCCCCATGAATTTGAGATCCGGGATCTCCTTTTTGGAAAACCCTTCCATTTCCAGCATGTCGGGATCATATCCGGTGACTTCTTTTTTGCATTCCGGGCACAGGCGGCGGGCCAGGCGCTGGGACAGGACCATGGTCACGGAAGCGGCCAGCATGTATGAAGGAATCCCGATGTCTATCAGACGGCCGATGGTGGAGGGGCAGTCGTTGGTATGCAGGGTGGCGAACACCAGATGGCCGGTCATGGCCGCCTTGATGGCGATCTCGGCGGTGTCGATATCCCGGATTTCGCCTACCATGATGATATCCGGGTCCTGCCTCAGAAACGCTTTCAGGGCTGCGGCAAAGGTCATGCCTACCTCTTCCCTCACCGGTACCTGATTAATGCCCTTGAAATTGAATTCCACTGGATCTTCCGCGGTCAGAATCTTGATATCGTCCTTGTTGAGCCGGTTGAGGATGGAATACAGGGTGGTGGTTTTTCCGGATCCGGTAGGACCGGTTACCAGCAGCAGTCCGTAGGGCCGGGAGATACACCGTTTGAGCATGTCAAAGGTCGTTGCCTCGAACCCCAGCCGGGTCAGGTCGATGTTCAGGGCGCTCTGGTCCAGTATCCGCAGCACGATGCTTTCCCCGAACAGGGTCGGCAGAGACGACACCCGGAAGTCCACCGCTTTTTTCCGGCCCAGGCGCAGCTTGATCCGGCCGTCCTGGGGGACCCGCCTTTCAGCGATATCCAGGGACGCCAGGATCTTGATCCGGGACACCACCGCGTTCTTGATGCTGACCGGCAGATTCATGGCCTTGTACATGCTGCCGTCCAGCCGGTACCGCACCTGGAACGATTTTTCAAAGGGCTCGATATGGATGTCGGAGACCCCGTCATTGATGGCTTTGGTCAGGATGCCGTTCACCAGTTTGATGATGGGGGCGTCCGACGCCAGAAATTCATCCTGGCCGTCATCTCTATCCGCTGTTCCCACCTCCACCTCTTCAGCGGCTTCCGACACCAGGGAACCGAAATCCTCCACCGAGGTGACCGGGGTGTCATCCTCCACCTCTTCCTCAAAGTGGAGAAACTTTTTGTACTCCTCGTCACTGATCTTGTAAAAATCCCGGTAAGCCTGGATGATGTCGTTTTCAGTGGCCACATACACATGGATGTTTTTTTTGGTCTTGTTGTGCAGATCCGCCACCACCTGGGTGTCAGTGGGTTCCACCATGGCCACGGACAGATCATCGTCTTTCAGTCTCAAGGGAAATACCATATATTCCCTGGCCATCTCAAAAGGCAGAGCCGTTTGTGCCCTGGGATCGGATTTCATCTCAGAATACCGGATCACATTGTAATTATAGAGCCGGCCCAGCACATTGATGATGGTGTCCGGATCGATATACCCTTTGGCCAGTAAAATGGAGCTGAGCCGCTCCCCGGTTTTCTTCTGTACATTCAACGCCTCATCCAGCTGGAGGCTGGTGATCTGACCTTCCTTGGAAAGAATTTCTCCGATCCGTGTCCTGCCAGCCCCGGACTGATCCTTGATGGTGGAAGTGAGGCTGGATTTTCCTCTGGATGATAGTGCTGTTGCCATGGGTTACGCCCTGTTTTGAGACATCTATTTTTTTATTGTCTGCCGGATCCGGACAGCCCCGGCAAAAATCAGGAAAATTCCCAGCATGTAAAAACAGAACTTCACCAGGCCCAGTTTGTTGCTGAAAAATTCAATGGCCGCAACCTGGGGCATGACGGCCGGTATCCGGTAAAACACGCCGAGTCCGACGGCAATGAGAACAATGCCGTAATAAAAGGTGAATTTTTTCTTGTCCATACGTTAAATTACTGCCTTTCCAGTTCTTTGAGTTGATTTTCAAACGGCTGGCTCATAGACTCCAGTGTTTCGTTTTCCATTTCCAGGTCCTTGAAAAGCGCTTCCACCCGGGCTTCGAGGTCAGCGAGTTCCTTGGAAAAGGTCTGAATCTTTTCCCCGTCCCCGTTTTCAGATGCGGCCAGCAGCGCTTCATTCACGGTTTTGATCTGGGTTTCACATGCGTCAATGGCATCCTCGATCCGGGTGATCTTTTTCTGGATCGGGCCCAGGACCCGGGAGCGGTCGGCAATGATTTCCGATTTTTTCTGACGTAGGGCTTTTTTACTCAACCCCTGGGATTTGTTGCGTGCCGTTTCCGGGGTCCGGGAGACGGCTTCTTCCCAGCCGTCCTTGTCCAGAAATTCCTGATAAGTGCCTTCGAATACGCGGATTCCTCCTTTCTGGAACACCACCAGCCGGTTGGCCAGGGTATGCAGAAACATCTCATTGTGGGTCACCAGAAGCACGGCCCCGTCAAACGCGTCCAGGGCATCGATGAATGCGTCGCACGCCTCAATGTCCAGATGGTTGGAGGGTTCGTCCAGAAGCAGGAGGTTCAGCGGAGACAGAAGCAGTTTGCCCAGCATGACCCGGGATTTTTCCCCGCCGGACAACACCCCGATTTTTTTCAATGCCGCATCTTTTTCAAACATCATGGCCCCGCAGATGTTTCTGGCTGCCTGGCGGTCGAAATCCGGGTGCGCATCGATCAGCGTTTCTTCAACGGTCTGGTTGTCATTCAGGGAAGACACATTGGTCTGTTCAAAATATCCGGAGGATACCCCGGGATTGTAAGTGACGCTGCCGGACACCGGATCGAGCCGGTGGGTGAGCAGTTTGACCAGGGTGGTCTTTCCCTTGCCGTTCTGACCGATGATGCCGATCCGGTCTCCGGGCTGCACGGTCAAAGAAAAATTGCTGATCAACGGATGGTCCGGGGTATAGCTGAAGCTCAGTTTCTCGGCTCTGAGCATCTGTTTGCCGGCAAAGGGCAGATAATTGAAGGAAAAAGCCAGGTTTTTGAGTTTTTCCAGTTTGTCTTTGGACTGCTGTTTTTCCAGGGTCTTGATCCGGGACTGGACCATGCTGGCCAGCCGGGCTTTGGCCCGGAACCGGGTGATGAAGGTTTCGATCTCTTTTCTTCGTTTTTCCTCGTTCTGCCGGGTTTTTTCATACACTTCCTCATCCTGGGCCACCTGTTCGTAGTATTTGGCGGTGTCTCCGGCGATTTTCCGTATTTTCCGGCGGTGAACCCCCGCGATATGGGTGACCACCCGGTCCATGAATCCCCGGTCATGGGTCACCAGCAGCACCTCTCTGGGCCAGGCAATCAGAAACTGGGTGATCCAGCGGATGGAGGTGATGTCCAGATAGTTGGTGGGCTCGTCCAGAATCAGCAGGTCCGGTTCGGCCACCAGCACTTTTGCCAGGTTCAGCCGTACCTGGAACCCGCCTGAGAACTGGTGCGGGTCCCGGTCCAGATCGGATACGGAAAAGCCCAGTCCGGCCAGGATTTTTTCCGCTTTCCAGTAATGGTCTCTTTCATGGGGCGGCAGCCCGGTCATGGCTTCGTCCCGGACCGTGTTTTTTGAAAACCGGATTTTCTGGGGCAGCACCCCCAGCCGGTATCCGGCCGGACAGGTGATTTTCCCGTCATCCGGATGATCCGTTCCCGCGATCATGTTCAGCAGCGTGGTTTTTCCATGGCCGTTTCTGCCCACCAGTCCCACCCGTTCTCCGGGATTGATCTGCAGACTTGCATCCTCGAACAGCACCTGGTCGCCAAACCCCTTGTCTATGGATTCAATGCTCAGCATGTGTGGTATCGGTTCCGATCCTGACGGTTTTGAATTCTGTTTCTCATAAAGCGTTGTATCATAGCACTGGTAAAGAATTTTATAAACATGAGATTTCTCTTGACTTGATTTTCCAATCTTGCATAGTAAGAACAGATTGTTCTAAACGTGCTTATTATACAATATGAGGAAATCATGACCAGATATATTTATGAATTCGGGCCCCGGAGCACCGACGGAGATGCCTCCATGAAAAACCTGCTGGGCGGCAAAGGCGCCAACCTGGCGGAAATGGCCCGTCTGGGGCTGCCCGTCCCCCCGGGATTCACCATTTCAACGGAATGCTGCAACGATTATTTTGAGCGGGGCGGGTGTTTTCCGGACCCCCTTGAGTCGGAAGTCATGACCGCGCTGGCCCGTATCGAGGCCCAGATGGGAATGAGATTCGGAGATCCGGAAGCGCCTTTGCTGGTCTCGTGCCGGTCCGGGGCCAGAAGTTCCATGCCTGGGATGATGGAAACCATCCTCAATGTGGGGCTGTGTTCGAAAACCATTCCCGGGCTGGCGGCCAGGACCGGCAATGAATGGTTTGTGTATGACGCCTACCGCCGCCTGATCATGATGTATTCCGATGTGGTGATGGAAAAGGCCGAACAGGTCGTTCCCGAGGACGGCATGGGGATCCGGCTGAACCTGGAAATGATGATGAACAACCTGAAAAACGACAAAGGGTATGAGCATGACACCGATATTTCCGTTCAGGACATGCGGGCATTGTGCGACCGGTTCAAAAAGAAAATTTCAGAGTACCTGAACAAAGAGTTTCCCGATGACCCCCGTGAACAGCTCATGGGTGCCATCGGGGCCGTGTTCAAGAGCTGGAACGGCAAACGGGCCGTGTCCTACCGCCGCATCGAACACATTCCCGATGCCTGGGGGACGGCCGTCAATGTCCAGGCCATGGTGTTCGGCAACATGGGGAATACATCCGCCACAGGCGTGGCATTCACCAGGGACCCGGCCACGGGCAAAAATCATTTTTTCGGCGAATGGCTGGTCAATGCCCAGGGGGAAGACGTGGTGGCCGGCATCCGGACCCCCAATCCCCTGAACAAAGAGACCAAAAACATGCAGAACCGGCACCTGCCATCTCTGGAAGAAGCCATGCCGGAACTGTATGCCCAGCTGTATGATATCAGAAACAAGCTGGAATCCCATTACAGGGACATGCAGGACATCGAGTTCACCATCCAGGAAGGGACCTTGTACATGCTCCAGTGCCGGGTGGGCAAACGCACGGCCACGGCTGCGTTGAACATGGCCATGGACATGTTTGAAGAGGGCCTGATCGACGAAACAACCATGATCTGCCGGCTGAACCCGAAATCCCTGGATGAAATGCTGCATCCCATTGTGGATCCGGTGGAGGAAAAAATTGCGGTTCAGGTGGCTGAAGGTCTGCCGGCCGGTCCGGGCGGGGCCTGGGGGAAAATCGTGTTCACGGCGGAAGATGCGGTCCAGATGGCCAAAACCGGGGAAAATGTTATCCTGGTCCGGGAGGAAACCAATCCTGAGGATATCGAGGGCATGCGGGCTGCAGCCGCCATTCTCACGGCCCGGGGCGGCATGACCAGCCATGCGGCCCTGGTGGCGAGAGGCTGGGGCAAATGCTGTATCGTGGGGGCCGGGGCAATGAAAATTCATGCCCGGAACCGGCAGCTTCAGGTGGGCACCCGCACGTTCAAACAAGGGGATATCCTGACGTTGAACGGCACCCGGGGTATTGTTTATGAAGGCCGGCTCAAGATGAAGGACGCCCTGGAAAATCCCAAATTCCAGAAATTCATGGAGATCGCCGACCGCCACCGCACCATGGGGGTGCGAACCAATGCGGATACCCCGGAAGATGCGGCCACGGCCCTGAAATTCGGGGCTCAGGGCATCGGACTGTTTCGAACCGAACACATGTTTTACGGGGCGGATTCAGACCGGCCCCTGTTTCTGCTGCGCAAAATGATCCTGAGCAAATCAACGGAAGAGCGTCAAACCGCCCTGGATGAACTGTTCCCGTTCGTGAAGCAGGAAATCAAAAACACCCTGGCAGTCATGGACAACCTGCCGGTGACCCTGAGACTTCTGGATCCGCCGCTGCATGAATTCGTGCCCCAGACCGAAGCCACCCAGGGGGAAATTGCCAAAGCCCTGGGCATTGACCTGGAAGAGGTGATCAAGCGAAGCCAGATGCTCAAGGAGTCCAATCCCATGATCGGCCACCGGGGGGTCCGGCTGGGGATCACCTTCCCTGAAGTCACCCGGATGCAGGTCATGGCCATCTTTTCAGCGGCCGCTGAACTGATCGGTGACGGAAAACACCCCCGGCCCGAGATTATGGTACCGGTCACCTGCAATGAAAAAGAGCTGTCGTTTACAAAAAAAATCGTGGACGTATGTTACCGGGATGTGCTCGAGACCCACAATCTGGAACGGATTCCCTATCTGTTCGGCACCATGATCGAAATTCCCAGGGCCGCGTTGATTGCCGATAAAATGGCTGAAGACGCCCAGTTCTTTTCCTTCGGCACCAATGATCTGACCCAGATGACTTTCGGGTTTTCCAGGGATGATATCGGATCGTTCATGAATGATTACATCGACCACGCCATTCTGGATTCCGATCCCTTCGAGACCCTGGACCAGGAAGCTGTGGGCAGTCTCATTGAAATTGCGGTGGAACGGGGCAGACAGACCCGGCCGGATATCAAGCTGGGAATCTGCGGTGAGCACGGGGGGGACCCGGACTCAGTGGCGTTCTGCCACAGGGCCGGGCTGACCTATGTGTCCTGCTCTCCCTACCGGGTGCCCATCGCCCGGCTCGCAGCGGCCCAGGCCGCCATCCAGGAGAACGGCTAACTCAGATGGGCTGCCGCCTTGAAGCGCCGGGTGATCATCTCGATGATCTCTTCGGCGCTGGTCTCCACGGGTTTGTCACTGATGTCGATAATGGAATACCCTTTGGCAATGTAGTGCCGGTGGGCGATGAGGATCTCCTCCTCGATTTTCTTTCTGGAGGAATACGCGGATTTCATTTCTGACACGCCCAGGCTTTCCTGCCGCATTTTCCGGTGGGACAGCAGCTGTTTGGCATTGATGTTCAACGCAAAAATCCGGCGCCTGTCCACCTTATCCAGAATGGCCGGCAGCGCCACTCCCGGCACGAACGGCACATTGGCCACCTTCCATCCCAGCACAGCCATGTACATGGACAAAGGGGTTTTGCCGGCCCGGGACAACCCCACCAGGATGATCTCGGCCTGATCCAGGGTGTCCGGATTCAGGCCGTCATCATGGGCCAGGGCGAAATCGATGGCTGACACCTGTTTGAGGTCCACCTGGTGGCTTTCCCGGTACAATCCCGGTTTTTCCAGAGGCGCCTGGTTCAGAAACGCCTGGATCTTGGACAGGACCGGCCCCATCAGATCGATGGTCACGATTTTATGTTCCATGCCCCTGCGGGTGAGATACTGGCGCAGATCCGACTTGACAATGGTATGCACAATCAGGCTTTCCATGTCCTTGACCTTGTCGATGAGCTCATCCACCTGAACTTCGGACCGGATGTGGGGCACCTTGACAATGGTGATCGTGTTGTCGGGAAACTGGATCAGGGTGGATTCCACCAGGTGGAACGCATTGATCCCTTCCCCGCAGGAAGCGATATAGATCACCTGGAATTCGGAAGAAGAATGGGGCTGCGTCATCAATTATCCTTTATTGTCAATAAATTTTGTCCTATAATTATCATCCTGCACATATACACCAACCGGAAACCATTGGGAAGACAAACATGACACACCAAGACAAAGGCAATTATGCAGGCAAACATCCGGGTCGGTCCATCGATCCCGTGATCAAGGAAAAACTGGAGACACTCAGACAGCAGGATCAGATCACCTGTGCCGCCGCCCACCGGGCCGCCGCCGAACTCAACCTTCCGCCGGCTGAGGTCGGTATTCAGATGGATCTGATGGAGCTGCGCCTGGTCCGGTGTCAGCTGGGGCTTTTTGGTCACGGGCCGGATGCCGGGCCTGTGGAAAAAGATATCGAAGTCCCGGAAGATGTAAAGGCCCGTCTGAAGAACTCCGCCAAAGAAGGTCGTATTTCCTGCAAAGACTGCTGGGATATTGCCGCAGAATTCAAGATCAGCCGTCCGGACATGGGGGCGGTCTGTGAACATCTCTCCCTGCGGATCAAGCCCTGCCAGCTGGGGGCGTTTTAGGTCCCGGCCATGGTGGTGGGATGCGGGCGGATCCGGCTGCGGCTGTTTGATGTCCATTCTTTAAAGGCCAAACGCGGCATTGTCCGGTCCGTTGTGGCCCGGATCCAGAACCGGTACCGGGCGGCAGCTGCGGAAACCGGGCTCAACGACAGCCATGACTGGGCCGAGATCGGGTTTGCCGTGGTAGGCAACGACGCTGCCCGGATCAACGCCCAGGTGGACAAGATCTTCAACGGGGTCGATGCCATGGGGCTGGCCATGATTGCAGATACAAACATGGAGATCATTCATCTGTAGGTTTGTCTGAGGTCCTGTCTGACAAAGCGTTGCCGGACCCGGTATCTCTGGGTGTACTGTTTTGGGAATCCGTCAACTTCCGGCGGGTTCTGCGTTTGCGCCGCTGTTTCCGGCGGCGGATCTTTTCCGCTTTTTCGGTTTGGCCGGGATGGCGCCCGGTCTGCACGGCTTCGATTTTTTCCGCTAGGGCCCGCAGGGCCAGAAACCGGTTCAGGTGTAACGACCGGTGCTTTCCCACCTTGACCGACAATCCGGTGGGGGTGTGCCGGATAAACACGGCGGAGGCGGATTTGTTGACCTTCTGCCCGCCCCGGCCTGAAGATTTGATGAATTTTTCCTCCAGATCGGTTTTCCGGATCCCCAGTTCCGTGAGTTTCTGTTCCAGGGCGGCCCGTTTTTTTTCACCCGGCCCTGTTTCACTGGATCCCATGATGCCTCCTTCGATGCCGGTGGGTCCTTTTCCGGTTCAGCCCGCTTCCCTGAAAATGGTCACTGGTCCATGTCCCCCAGGATGTCCTGCGGCTGCACCCCGGTATCCGGGTCCCATCCGCGCAGATGATAAAATTCCCTGCGCATTGCGGCAAACTCCTCTTTGCCCAGGGTCATGCCTTTGCGGGTGAGCACCTGGTCCCCCGGTCCCGGGACCAGCACGTCGGGATTCATGAACACCGTCTGAACCGGTTCGGTATAGTTGAACAACGCCACATCATCGTCCTCGGGAACTTTCCGCCCCTCCCGGATCAGAATGGCCCGCTCCAGGTTGAAAATCCGTTCGCCCACGGCATGGAGTCCCGCATCATCCATGTCCATGCCGGTGACCGCACTAAATGTGCGGGCTTCCAGGTCCGGATCTCCCACATGGTCCGGGGTGTGCCAGGAGATCATCACCGGCCAGCAGGAATCGCACAGTCCCAGACTGTCCTTGGCAAAGGTCCGGTCCATGATCTTCACGGCGGCATGGGCCTTGCCCTCAGGGGTCATCAGGTCCCAGGCCCGGTCATGGCCCCAGAACCGGGCCGCGGCCGTTCGGAACACCTCGCTGGAGACCGGGGAGCTTTTCGGATCATTGCAGTGCATCACCCACAGCCCGGTGAGGCGGCTGATCTCGTGGAGCATGGCAATGGGCTGCCTGGGGGAAAACGCATACAAAAGCCCGTTCATGAGATATTCCCTGGCGGAGTATGTGGCCCCGTCTCCCACCCCGGAGACTTCCGGAGCAAACCGGGCCCTGGCTTCCGGCCCCAGGGTTTCCCCGGCCCGGAGAAGCCCTTCGGCCAGGATATCGCCGAACCCCTGCCGGCGGCTGATCATGTCCGCCAGATCCGTGAAAAATTCCAGGGTGCCCAGCCGGGACATGTCCAGGCCGGTCTGTGTTTCCGTCAAAACCCCGGCTTTGTGGCAGGTGGTCAGCCAGTGAAGGATGTTGGTCATCTCCATGGTGCAAAGGGACCGGTCGTTGCAGATGCCGGTGGCTGCCACGGCGATCTCGGACGACAGGTCCGGCCGCCCCGCCACCCAGGGAAAATACACGAACATGGACTGGCATTTTCGTACCAGGGTCTGTCCGGATGCCGTCTGGAGCCGGTTCCGGTACATGCAGTCCAGCCCGCACTGAAAGCAGCCTGATTTTCCGGTCCGCCACACCTGGTCGGGATTGAACGGCAGAAACATGGGGTCTTTGCGGTTCAGTTCAACGGCCCGCCGGCTCAGCGCTTTGAGCCGGTCCGGATGGGCCGCCCGGACGGTGCCGGCCCCGTTCACCGCAATCGCCTTGAGACGTTTGGACCCCATGACCGCACCGAACCCGCCGGTGGCGCTGCCTTCGTTGTCGGTCATGATGTTGGCGGCCCGGCACCGGTTTTCGCCGGCAATGCCGGTGGTGATCATGCGGGTATGGCTGCCGTGGAGATTCCTGAGCCGTTCCTGAACCGCTGATACCCCCTGTCCCCAGAGACCGGCCCCATCCCGGATCCGGACATTGCCGTCCTCGATGGACAGATATACCGGCCGGTCGGCCCGGCCCGTGATCACCAGGCCGTCAAACCCGGCCCGCTTGAGATAAGGCCCGAAATACCCGCCCAGGTTGCCGCAGCAGAACCCTTCGGGCAGGGTCATGGGGGATTTGCCCGCCACCACGAACCGGGAAGCGCCCTGGGCTCCGGTGCCACCCAGGGGGCCGGTCATGAAAATCAGCAGGTTGTCCGGTGCCAGAGCGCCGGTGTCCGGCGGAACCATTTTCCAGTAAAGCCGGGTGGCAATGCCCCGGCCCCCCAGATACTTGTCCGAATAAGCCGGGGTGGGCAGCCGGGTGACGGCGCCGTCAGACAGATTGACATGCAGGATCGTGCCGGTCCATCCGAAAGAAGGGGTTGTCTGGGTGTGGGACATCATGGGTGCATCTCCTTAAAGATTAATGCGCATCAGTATCCGGATACAGCTGTTGTTTATCCTGCTGCAGCCGCCGCCATACCCGGGTCACCTGCTCCCGGGTATGGGAGCGGTCCCGGCTGTTGTCGATCACGTAATGGGCATATGGTTTTTTCTCATCGGCGGACAGCTGGGAGGCGATGATGGCAGCGGCTTTGTCTTCAGAGATGCCGTCCCGGGCCGCCAAGCGCTCGAGCTGGATTTCTCTTGGCAGGTACACCACGATCACCCGGTCGAACAGGTGCTGGATGTTCATTTCGATCAGCAGGGGAACGCCTGCCTGGATCACGCTGTCCGGCCGGGCCGCCGACAGTTCGGTCAGTTTTTCCGTAAACCGGTCAAATATCAGTGGATGGGTGATCCGTTCCAGAGTTCTTCGCTTTGCTTCATCGGCAAACACGATGCCGGACAGGGCTTTGCGGTCCAGGGCCCCGTCCGGCTGCACCACGCCGTCGCCGAACACGGAAATGATCCGGTCATATCCCGGGCTGCCCGGCATCACCACCTCCCGGGCGATCCGGTCCAGGTCGATGAGCGGTGCCCCAAGATCCTCGAGCATTTCTGATACCGTGGATTTGCCGCAGGCAATGCTGCCGGTGACCACCGCAATCAGGCAGCGGTGGGTCCGCCGGATCTTTTCAAGGGCCGCCCGGGTCCGGCCGATCATGTCCGCCGGGGTTTCATCGGTCTGACTCATCCTTTTCCCAGCCGAGAATCCGGTCTCTGGACCAGTGCAGGTATTTTGACAACTCCCAGTTGACATAGTCCGGATCAAACGCCTCTCTGTCAAATTCCCCGCCGTACCAATCAAGAAAGGCTTCATGCTCATTGTGCCCGGGATTGTCCATAATGGCGCAGAATTCCGAGTATCCGGGCGGGCCGCCCACATCTTCCGGCGGGCAGGCGTTTTCCCCTTCCAGACAGAAGACATCGGCCCAGCGTTCCGAATTGTCAAACCGGCTGTCTTCAATCATGAGTTCATGGTCCCAGCCGTCGCCGAAATCATAGAGATACCCGAAGGTCCGGCCTTTCTGTTTGATCAGGTCTCCAAGGCGGTATCTGCCGGACACAAGCCCGTCTTCTCCGGATTCAGGATATTCGGTATACCGCTTTTTCCCGATGGTGAATTCATGCAGATGAGAGTCCTCCCATCCCATCACAATCTGAACGACATCATGCAGCCGGTCCAGCGAAATATCCGCAGGCACCACAAACCGCCGCCAGATTTCCGGCTCCATGTCCAGCAGCCTTATTTTCAACAGATAAAACCGGTCACTCATTGTTACACCTCCCCCTTATGGGTAAGCCTTGTTCCCGTTTGACGTCCCGTTCAAACACCCGCCTTAATTTAAAGTGTTTCCAATATGACACAGGGTGATTTGCCATTCAAGCATGAACACAAAAAAAACGCAAAACCGGCCCGCGTTGAAATTGGCATTGAAAAAGGAACTATTTCCAGGTATCTTGTCTCAACAAGCGCCTCTTTTGACAAAAAAGTGAAGACAGCCGGCGGTCATCAGAACGACAGGCAGAAACCGTCCCTGCCCAGAATCATCAGGGATGAACCGAAATCAGCCGAAAAAAAGGCAACATAAGGATATCAATACATCTCTTACTGCTCCCAGGGAATGACAGATGCCTCAAAATGATCTCACAGATAAACGCATTCAAGTGATCAAACAAAATCAAACGCCGGATCAAACAACTTCGACACACCATCAAAAACCCCTGTATTCAATCATGATCGTTTCGGCAATCACGGCCCTGTGCCTTGTATTACCACTCCTTTTCATCAACAATTTATTCTCAAAAACTCCCCCGCCCGGCCCATGGACCGAAATCGCCTTTCCCCTGCCTGAAACAGCCATTGGAATCAACGCCAAAAAAACTGCGAAAACAACACACATAGAGCCTGGAAGGCACATCCGGCCGGGTATGGAACAATGAACTACATTGTCCCTTTATATTTGAAAGACCGAGAAAACATTGCAAATGCACCGGATTTGGTAGCACCAATTCAGGTGTCGGATGAAATGCTTTTGGTTCGAACAGTTCTAGAGCCTTATATGCCATACGCGAATGCACGAGTATCTGTGAAAAGGCATGACCAATTACCACCTTGGATGATTGATACCTGGAATCAGCATGCAGCTGATATTTCAGAAAATGCTATTGATGACCCAGAAAACGAAAGCTAACGAATAAGGATAGATCGTGTGAGAGGAGCGAACCACGATCTATCCTTATCCATTAATCTAACACGACGGCTGAGATTGCCGATACTGGGAAACTGAAACCGAAATCTTGCATAACCGAGGAACTATGAAAGACTTAACCGAAAAAAAGATCCAGCAAAGTATTGAAGACAGAAAAAGAACACACCTGACATTTCTGGAAAATGTGAAGACCTACCGGCCGTTTCTGGAGGTGGAGGAAAAAGCGTTCAGAAACGGGGCGCTCAGCAGGAAAATCAAAGAACTGATGGCGTTGTCCATTTCAATTGTCACCAAGTGTGAGCCCTGCATGGAATGGCATCTTGACCAGGCCCTTCAGCAGGGTGCCACAGACGAAGAAATTTATGAAACCATCGATGTGGCCATCGAAATGGGTGGGGGCCAGGCCGGGGCCTATGCGCGGTTTGTTTTGAAAGCCATGGAATATTTTAAACAGAAAAACGGGTGATAATGCCTGTAATCAATGATTAGGGGAACCCATGCAGAAAATCGGTCTGTATTTGATTGCCGCCATGATGCTGATTTCCGGAATCTTTTCGAACGGATCTTTTGCACAAACAGGTTCTGACCATCAGACAAAAATCGTGTTTGCCGGATCCGCCGACTATCCGCCCTTTGAATGGCTCGATACAAAGGGGCGGGCCAAAGGCTTTGTCATCGACCTTCAGGAATGTATGGGGAGGCATGGCGGAAGAGCGGTGGAACACCGGCTGGGAAACTGGCCGGATGCGGTATCTGCCGCCGAAAACGGGGACGCCGATGTGATTGCGTTTCTGGTTTCAAAGGAACGCAGCCGGCACTTTGACTTCACGCTCCCGTTTTATCACCTGTCCCATGCTGTTTTTTCCCATGCCAGAGGCAGGCAGTTCAGAAGCCTGGAGGACCTGAAAGGGTATCGGGCGGCGGTGGTATCCGGCAGTTATGCGGAATCCCGGCTGCAAAAAGAACAGACCGGCATCACTTTTTTCCCGGTGAATTCTGAGCGGGCCTGTGTCGAGGCGGTTCATACCGGGCTTGCCGATGCCTGCATCGAAGTCGCTCTGACCACCCTGCGGAATGCAGAAGACCTGGATGTCGTTCAGACAAGCCATTCCTTCTGGCACCAGCCCTATGTTTTCGGGGTTCGCAAAGGAAATACCGAGCTGCTGGCGTGGATGAACCTTCAGCTGGCCGCCATGCAGGCGGACGGCACTTTTTTTTCCATCTACCAGAGGTGGAAAAAAGACCTGGAGTGGCAGCCCCAGACACTGGCCGATCACCTGCGCACCGTCGCCTGGATCCTGATTCCGCTGGCTCTGGCAGGCCTGGCCGGATTTTCCCTGTCCTGGTATCTGAAATGCCAGGTGGCAAACCGCACCCGCCAGCTGCGCCACATGGCTGAATATGATGGCATGACAGGCCTTCACAGCCGCCAGGCATTTGCCGGACGTCTTGAACAGCACCTGGTCCAGAAATCCGGACGTCCCCCTGTGGTCGTGTTTCTGCGCCTGAAAAACCTGGAATCCATCACCAGTCTGTTCGGCCGTTCCGGCTATGAAAAGATGGTCAGGGATTTTGCACACCGTCTGCAACATCTGGATTTTCTGGAGACAACCCATTCAGGCATCGGCTATTTTATTCTGGCGGCCCGGTCCGGCACCACGCCTGCCCGGATTTACGACTTTCTCAAGATGTCCTGCAAAATCGATGCAGTGGATGTCACTCCCGAGGTGGTGATGGGGGTGAGTGCCGGCCCGGTGGCCATGGAGGCCTCCGGGCCCAACGCCGAGGAATACATCCGTCAGGCCATCACCGCTTATTCTTCCGCAGTCCGTGAAAATCTGTCATGGCGTATCTACGCACCACAGCTGGAACCTGATCCCGATGACCTGATTCTGCTGCATGACCTCCACCTTCACGGCACCCGGGACATGCACCTGGTATATCAGCCAAAGCTTGATTTGGTCAGCGGGCACATCCGGGAAGCCGAAGCACTGATCCGCTGGCATCACCCGAAAATGGGCATGATCTCTCCGGGGAAATTCATTCCGATGCTGGAGAAAAGCGGCCTGATCCGTCAGGTGACCCGGTGGGTCATCGAACAGGCAACACAGGAACTGATTCGCTGCCGCCAATATGACGTCCGGTTCAGAATCAGTGTAAATATCGCCGCAAACGACCTGGCGGATGAATCTCTGGTGGATTTCATCAAAGACCGCCTGGATCCGGAGATCCGGAAAGGACTCTGCTTCGAGGTGACCGAAACAGGGATCATCCATAATGCCGATCATGCCCGGGAAGTCATCTCAGACCTGCATGATGCGGGAGTCCGCTGGGCTGTCGATGATTTCGGCACAGGTCATTCCTGCCTGACCTATTTGAGCCGGTTTGACATTGACGAAGTGAAGCTGGATCGAAGTTTTGTTAAAAACATTTTAACCAGCCCCCGTGACCGGGACATTGTCGCCGGCATGATCTATCTGTCCCACAATCTGGGGCTCACGGTCACGGCGGAAGGCATGGAAGACGAGGCCACCCTGAACGCTTTGGCAAAAATGGGCTGTGACACGGCCCAGGGATATGTGATCGCCAGGCCGATGCCTGCAAAAGACATTTACCCCTTCATAAACCGGAAACTGGAAAAATAAAAAAACCCGTCATCCCGGAAAATGATTCCGGAAAGACGGGTGTGTCTTTTCAAAATGGTGGAGGCGCCGGGAGTTGAACCCGGGTCCGAAAACCATCTTCCCAGGCTTCTACATGCTTATCCTGAACTTTGAAATTAGCCCTGCCGTCTCCTTCAGGAGGGATACGGCGGGGTGTAGCCTGAAAAATTCAACTGGTCCGTCTCAGGCAGCCGGAACAGCGGTCTTGCAAAGTCGACGCTCCGGTCTGAGATCTGCAAGAGGGATCTCAGGGGAACGGCAGCTGGTGTTAAGCAGCTACAGCGTAGTTATAATCGTCTGCGATTATGTTTAGATTTTGCCAGTTTTACGAGCTGACAAACGGCTCGGCATGCTACCATGGGCTTCAAAATCTCCGTCGAAACCATTTCGCCCCCGAATTTTCAAAGATCAGATGTTCTGATGCTTATTACTGCAATAATATAATGAATCCCTGCAAAAAGTCAAGGTCGGTTTCATGTGGAATACTTTTTGCGCTCCCGGGCCAGGTCCCGTTTGACATCCCGCTCCTTGATGTCCTGGCGCTTGTCGTACAGTTTCTTGCCCTTGCCAAGCCCCAGCAACACTTTGATCTTGTCATTCTTGAAATAGATTTTCAGCGGCACCAGGGTATACCCGCGTTCCTTGATCTTGCCGATGAGTTTGGAAATTTCCCGTTTGTGGAGCAGCAGTTTCCGGGTCCGCAGGGGTTCGTGGTTGTCGTTGTATGCAAATTTATAGGGAGAGATATGCAGCTGCCGCAAAAACACTTCCCCCCGTTTGATATCGGCATAGGAATCCTGGAAACTGACCCGGCCTTCCCGGATCGCTTTGACCTCGGATCCCACCAGCACGATGCCGGCTTCATATTCATCATCGATCTGATAATGGTGCCGGGCTTTTTTGTTGCTGGCAATCAGTTTGATATAATCAGCCATGTGTTAATCTTCCGTTTCCCTGTACGGGAGAATGTCGTTGAACTCTTCCTGGACAAATCCGGTGATTTCCTGAACCGTGGTGAATTGAAACAGTCTATCAGAAAATTGCCGGGCTTTTTCCATATTGATCTCCCGGATCATTTTTTTAATGACCGGAATGGAGGCCGCATTCATGGACAGGTTTCTGATTCCGAATCCCAGCAATGCCGGAATATTGATGGGATCTCCGGCCATTTCACCACACATGATCACATCGATATGGTTTCTCTGTGCCGCGTCAAACGTCATTTTAATCATCTTCAGAACCGCCGGGTTCAGCCCCTGGTACAGGTGGGCCACCCGGCGGTTGCGCCGGTCAATGGCCATGGAATACTGGATCAGATCGTTGGTGCCGATGCTGAAAAAATCCACCTGGCCGGCCAGCTCGTCCGCCATGAGCACTGCGGACGGCACCTCAATCATGATTCCCAGAGGCACATCCTTGTTGAACACCTTGTGATCCCGCTCCAGCGACATCACCGCCTGGTTGATCACGGACTTCACCTGAATCAACTCCTCCATGCAGGAGATCATGGGGATCAGAAGCTTGATATTGCCGAATGCCGCGGCCCGGAGAATCGCCTTGATCTGGGTGATGAATATATCCCTGTTTTCCAGACAGAACCGCACCGCGCGAAGCCCTAAAGCCGGGTTGGCTTCTTCCACCGGGTCGATATAGGGGTTGAACTTGTCACCGTTGATGTCCAGGGTGCGGATGGTCACCGGCTGGGGTGTCATCAGTTCCGCCAGTTCCTTGTATTTGACCAGCATCTCCTCTTCGGTGGGAAACCGTTTCAGATCGAGGTACAGGAATTCGGTCCTGAAAAGTCCGATGCCGGCGGCCCCGTTATCCTTGGCAGACACCACCTCCTCCACCAGCTCGATATTGGCCATGAGATTCAGGGAAACCCCGTCCCTGGTGATGGCCGGCAGATGGCTTTCCCGTTCGATATCGGCCCGGTAGGCTTCAAACCGGGCCAGGCGCTCCTCGTAGCGGAACAGGGTCTCTTCTTCCGGGTTGATGATGATCAGTCCGGAAGACCCGTCCACAATCAGGATATCATCGTTGTTGATACTGGCCGTGGCCCTTGCCAGTCCGAACACGGAAGGAATTTTCAATGATTTGGCCACGATGCCGGTATGGGAATCCTTGCCGCCCCGGTCGGTAACGAATCCCTTGATCCGCTCCAGCTGGATCTGACTGGCATCCGCCGGACTCAGGTCATGGGCCACGATGATCACCCGCTTGTTGATATCGGCAATTTTGATGTCTCTGGCCCCCAGCAGGTTGGCCATGATCTTGTCGGATACCTGGATAATGTCATTGACACGGGACTGCAAATACGGATCATCCACTTGCTGAAACATCAGTTTGATCTGGCGGGACACTTTGCGCAGGGCCCATTCCGCATTGATCTTTTCGTTCTGAATGGTTTCAATGGTCCGGCCGTAGAGCATCTTGTCCTTGAACAGGGCCATATGGGTTTCCAGGATATTCAATGTCCCGCTGACATCCTTGTCCAGGGCTTTGATCACCCTGGCATGCTCTTTTTTGGCTTTTGCCACGGCATGCTTGAACCGGTCGATCTCCTTTGCCAGCATGGCGGTGGAAACCGGATATCGTTCAATAATATTGACCCCTTCCCGGTCCACCACATAGGCCTTGCCGATGCAGATGCCCGGAGAACCACTGATTCCCTTGAGAACCATTTCACGGGGTTTTTCTTGCGTCATGGTGTCAATTCTCCAAACCCGTCGTCAAAAAATGCTTTGATCTGTTCCAGGATTTCTGAATCCCGGCTGGATTCCGCCTGAATATGGATGCGGGTGCCTTTTTTTGCGCACAACATCAGGATGTCGATAATGCTGGAGGCATCCACCTGAGTGTTTCCATCGGACAGCCATATGTTTTTTTCAGCATTCATGGCCATCTGTGCGATCCTGGCCGCTGGCCGGGCATGCATTCCCAGATCGTTCAGGACTATGGTCTGACGGGATACTTGTATCTGTCTATTCAATCCGACGGTCTTTCTTCAAAAAATTTTCTTCTTTTATACGATTCCCCGTCAAAAGTCAATCAACCCGTTGCCGGCAATCGATAACGGGTTGAAGGAACAATGGTGCTTGTGTATGATATATCATACTCCGTCCGGGTTTGCCAGCCGGTTGTCCCTGGATTTTCAGAATGGATTTTATTAAAACACTTTGCCCGCGGGTTTGTTGTATGATATAGGTAAAAATTTCGGCATCCCTGAAACTGTATTCGGATGAAACCATGAACCAGGACCTGACACACGACAGGTACAATCCGACCATGACCCTGTTTAAATCCAACCCGGCTTCTCCCGGGGAATCGGGCCGGTATGACGCCCGGTCCATCGAGGTGCTCAAAGGGCTCGATCCGGTCAAGCGCCGGCCAGGCATGTATACCGACACCTCCAGCCCGGACCATCTGGTGTTCGAGGTTATCGACAACAGCGTGGATGAGGCCATTGCCGGATTCGCCGATACCATCGAGGTGGTCCTCAAACCCGACGGCAGTGTGAAAGTCACCGACAACGGCCGGGGCATGCCCGTGGATGTGCATCCTGAAGAAGGCATCTCCGGGGTGGAACTGATCATGACACGGCTGCATGCCGGCGCCAAATTCTCCAATAAGGATTATGCGTTTTCCGGGGGACTTCACGGGGTCGGGGTTTCCGTGGTCAACGCGCTGTCCGCCCGCCTGGATATCACCATTTTCCGGAACGGGTGTGAATATGCCATCGGGTTTGAAAACGGTGTCAAAACCCGGGACCTGGAAACGGTCGCGGACGCGGATCCGGACAAGACCGGTACCAGTGTTCATTTTTTTCCCAGCACCGGTTTTTTCGAACGGCCCGGTTTCTCAAAAACCGCCATTCAAACCGCCCTGAAATCAAAAGCGGTGCTGTGCCCCGGCCTGACCACCTGGTTTGTGGATGAAAACACCGGAGAAAAACAGTCATGGGTATATGATCACGGCCTGGACCAATATCTCACGGAAAGCCTTGAAAACCGGGACACCCTGTTTGCGAAGCCGTTTACGGGGGAGTGCCGGACCGATGAGTTTCAGGCCATGTGGGCGGTGAACTGGATGACCGAACCCGGACATACCCTGGAGGAAAGCTATGTCAACCTGATTCCCACCCGCCTGGGAGGGACCCATGTCAACGGGTTCCGGTCCGGGCTTCTGGAATCGCTGCGGGAGTTCTGCAAATTCCGGAATCTGTTGCCCAAGGGGCTGTATCTGGCGCCTGAAGACCTGTGGAACACGGTGGGGTATGTGTTGTCGGTGAAGCTGTCCGAAGCCCAGTTTTCCGGCCAGACCAAGGAACGGCTCTCTTCCCGCCACTGTGCAGGCCTGGTGAACCTCCAGGTACGGGATGCTTTCAGCCTGTGGCTCAACCAGCATGTGGAACGGGGGGAAGCCCTGGCGGAACTGGTCATGGACCAGGCCCGGGCCCGGGTGAGAAAAGCCAGAAAGGTGTCCCGGAAGCAGACCGCCGGCGGCGGGGTGCTGCCGGCCAAGCTGTCGGATTGTACCAGTGACGACCTGCAGCGGCGGGAACTGTTTTTCGTGGAAGGAGATTCCGCCGGCGGATCGGCCAAACAGGCCCGGGACAGGCGGTTTCAGGCCATTATGCCATTGCGGGGCAAAATCATGAACACCTGGGACATGGCGCCTTCCGCCATCATGGAATCAAAAGAGATCAGAGATATTGTCCAGGTGATGGGGGTCCTGCCCGGAGAAGCGGACCTGTCCCGGCTGCGGTACGGCAAAATCTGTGTCCTGGCGGATGCGGATTCCGACGGACTTCACATTGCCACGCTGTTGTGCGCCCTGTTTCTCAGGCATTTTCCGGACATTGTCAAAGCGGGGCACGTGTTCATGGCCATGCCGCCTCTGTACCGGATAGATGTGGGCAAAGAGGTGTTCTACGCCCTGGATGACGAGGAAAAACAAAGCATTGTCAAACGCATTCAGCGCCGGAAAAAACCGGGCAGGATACATGTGCAGCGGTTCAAGGGCCTGGGAGAAATGAACCCGGCCCAGCTCAAGGAAACCACCATTGCACCGGATTCAAGGCGCCTGGTGCAGCTGACCGTGGAGAAAGCGGATTCCCTGGATGAAGTGTTTGAAACAATGGACATGCTGCTGGGAAAAAAACGGGCCAAAGACAGAAAAGAATGGATCGAGGCCCAGGGTGACATCAAAGAGATTGAAATGACATGACGGATCAACCGGCTTCCGGAATGGAAGCACATGAACAGGTCGCTTTTCAGGAGTTTGCCAGAAAAGCCTATCTGAATTATTCCATGTATGTGATTCTGGACCGGGCCCTGCCCCATATCGGGGACGGATTGAAACCGGTTCAGCGGCGGATCGTCTATGCCATGAGCCAGCTGGGGCTGAACTCCACGGCCAAGTTCAAGAAATCCGCCCGCACTGTGGGAGATGTGCTGGGAAAATTTCATCCTCATGGGGATACGGCCTGTTATGAAGCCATGGTGCTCATGGCCCAGCCGTTTTCCCTGAGATACCCCCTGGTGGAGGGCCAGGGAAACTGGGGAGATCCCAATGACCCCAGATCCTTTGCCGCCATGCGGTATACCGAATCCCGGCTGTCCCGGTACGCGGACCTTCTGCTGGATGAGCTGACCCAGGGCACCGTGGAATGGGTGCCCAATTTCGACGGGACACTGGAAGAACCCCGGCTCCTGCCGGCCCGGTTGCCCAACCTGCTGCTCAACGGCACCACCGGTATCGCCGTGGGCATGGCCACCAGTATTCTGCCCCACAATCTCAGGGAAGTGGCCAAAGCCCTGGTGACGCTCATTGAAAACAAAGCCGCGTCCCTGGATGACCTGCTCAAACATATCAAAGGTCCGGATTTCCCCACTGCCGCGGAAATCATCACTCCGGCCGAGGAGATCAGGGCCATCTATGAAACCGGTTCCGGCCGCATCAAAATGCGGGCCCGGTTCCGCATCGAAGACGGGGATATCGTGTATCATGCCCTTCCCTACCACGCCTCTGCTGAAAAGATCTATGAACAGATCACATCCCAGATGGCGGAAAAGAAACTGCCCATGGTCAGTGATATCCGGGATGAATCCGATCATGAGGACCCCACACGCCTCGTGGTGATCCCGAAATCCAGCCGGGTGGATCTGACCGCGTTGACCGACCACCTTTTTGCCACGACCGATCTGGAAAAATCCTATTCATTCAACATGAACATGATCGGTCTCAACGGCCGGCCGGCAGTGAAAAATCTGAAGACCCTGCTGCAGGAATGGCTGGTTTTCCGGTTCGACACCGTGAGAAAAAAACTGAATTTTCAGCTGGACAAGGTCAAGGCCCGGCTCCATATCCTGGCGGGCTTTCACATTGTTTTTCTGAATCTGGACCAGGTGATTCGGATCATCCGGGAATCCGACCATCCCAAAAAAGACCTGATGAACACCTTTGCCCTGTCTGAAAAACAGGTGGACGCGATCCTGGAAATCCGGCTCAGGCAGCTGGCCAGACTGGAAGAGATCCAGGTTTTGTCGGAGATCGGGACCCTGGAAGAAAAAGAGAAACAAATATCGACCCTGCTGGATGATCCGGAAGCTTTCAACGCCTGTATCATCGATGAAATACGGGCGGATGCAAAAAAATTCGGGGACAAACGCCTGTCCCCCATCCAGGAACGCAAGGAAGCGGAAGCTTTTTCCGTGACCGATGTCATGGAAGTGGAGCCGGTGACCATCATCCTGTCGGCCAAGGGATGGATCCGGTCGGCCAAGGGCCACGAAATCGACCCGGAAAACGTCAAGTTCCGGTCCGGTGACTCCCTGCTGTGCCATCTGCGGACCCGCAGTGACAATCCCATTGTGTTTCTGGACAGCCTGGGGCGTTCCTATACCTTGTACACCCATGTGCTTCCCTCAGCCAGAGGCAACGGTGAACCATTGACCGGGCACCTGACCCTGCCCGGCGGTGCCAGAATCTGTTTCATGTGCTCAGAAACCGATGCAACCCATTTTCTGGTGGCATCGGACACGGGCTTTGGGTTTGTCATCCGGTTTTCCGATTTTCTGACCCATTTCAAAAACGGCAAACAGGTCATCACCCTTAAAAACGGGGCGGCACTGATGCCCCCCTGTCCGGTGACCGACCTTGAAACCGACGCGGTGGTTGCGGTCACCACCCAGGGCCGGATGCTGATTTTCGCCTTGAGTGAACTGCCCCGGTTGAAAAAAGGACAGGGAAACAAATTGATCACCATCCCTGGAAAAAAGAACCAGCCTTTGGATTCCGAAAAACTCAAGTTTTTGAAAATATTGCCATTACATGCCAATATTGTTATATATTCAAAAAAACATTCCCTGATGCTCACCCCGGGCAATCAGGCGGATTACGTCAAGAAGCGTGGCAACAGGGGAAAACTGCTGCCCCGGGGGTACCGGATTGTCGACAAACTGGAGGTCCGACTGAACGATGCATAAAGCGTGTCAATGAAATCGTTTTATCGAAACCATTTTATTTTTCTGACCCTGCTGATTCTGTGCGGCTGTTTTGTCTATCTGAGCTATCTGCTCCATCACAGAAATCTGGGGCCGGCGGCCGGTACTTTAGAGCGTATCCACAAGTCCGGGGTGCTGCGGTTGATCACCACCCGTTCCCTGAACAATTTTTATATTTATAAAGGGGAACCCGCCGGGTTCGAATATGAACTGGCCCGGGAATTTGCCCGGTATCTGCATGTGGATCTGGACATCGTCACTCCGGGCTGGAACAACCTGCTCAAGTACCTGAACCAGGGAAAGGGAGATTTTGTCGGCGCCGGTATGGCGGTCACTCAAAAACGCCTGGAAAAGATTGAATTTTCGATCCCTTACATGGAAGTTCAGCAACAGGTGATTCATCACGCGCTGGTGTTCGGTCCCAAAGATATCGAAGACCTGGCCTTCCGGACCATTCATGTCCGGCGCAACACCTCCTATCATTTCCGGCTTGAACAGATCAAGGCATCCGGAATCGATGTCCACTACGTCCTTCATGACAACGTGCCCACCGAAGACCTGATTGCCATGGTCCATGACCGGGAAATCAAATTCACCATTGCCGACTCCAATGTGGCCCGGCTCAATCAGCGGCACATGCCCGATATCCGCGTTGGTATCCCGATCCACAAAAAACAGTCACTGGCCTGGGCCGTGCGCAGAGGGGACAGGGAAATACTCCGGGAGATGAACCGGTTCTTTCTGTACGCCCGGGAAACCGGAAAACTTCAGCAAATTGTCAACAAGTACTATGGTCTTTCCAAAAAATTTGATGTATCTGAACTGAAAACCTTTCATAAACGGATTCAGGAACGCCTGCCCAGATACCGGGACATCATTGAAACCCATTCGGAAGAATACGGATTTGACTGGCGCCTGGTGGCGGCGGTGGTGTACCAGGAATCCCGGTTTGACCCCGAGGCAAAGAGCATGACCCATGTGGAAGGACTCATGCAGGTGACCCAGGCGGCAGCCAGTGAAATGGGGATCGAAGACCGGCTGGATCCGGTTCAGAGCATCCAGGCGGGAGTCAAATACCTGAAGCGGATGTATGAACGGTTCGAAGATATCGAGGATGAGTATCAGCGGCTGCTTTTCACACTGGCCAGCTACAATGTGGGATGGGGACATGTATTGGATGCCATGGCCATTGCCAGAGACAGAGGACTGGACCCCCGGGTCTGGGATTCTTTGAAAAAAACGCTGCCGCTGCTGTCCAAACCCGAATTTTATAAAAACACGAAACATGGATATGCCCGGGGATGGGAACCGGTCCAGTATGTGGAACGGATTCTCACCTGGTATGATATCCTCAAGCAGATCGATTTTTCCTGAGATGCCGTTGATTGCATCCACGGCATCTCAGGAGCCAACCCGATTTTTTAAGAAAAGAGTGTAACCATGACAAGAAAAATTCTGATCAACGCCCTGGACCCGGATGTCAGCCGCATTGCCGCGGTCATAGACAGTAAACTGGACCAGTTTCACATCGAAACCAGGGCCCGTGAAATCACCCAGGGAAACATTTACAAAGGGATCGTCACCCGTGTGGAACAAAGTCTTCAGGCGGTGTTTGTGGACTACGGGGCTGAAAAAAACGGTTTTCTGCAGAAAAACGAGATCCATCCGGATTATTTTCAGGACGTGGAGTCCGGGGAAAAAGCCCTGTACAATCTGATCAAAAAAGGACAGGAACTCATTGTCCAGGTGGTCAAAGACCCCATCAGCCAGAAAGGGGCCATGCTCACCACCTATATCTCCCTGCCCGGAAGGCTGGCGGTCCTCATGCCCGGCAGCAGCACCAGGGGCGTGTCCCGTAAAATCAGCGAGGAGGACGAGAGAAAACGGCTGGCCAAGGTGCTCAAAACCATGGACATTCCGGAAGGATTCGGCATGATCGTGAGAACCGCGGGCAAAGATGCCACCAAAACCCAGCTGACCGCGGATCTGAAATATCTGATGCGGATGTGGAAAAATATCGACAAGCTGGCCATCGAGAACCCGGCACCCTCGCTGCTCTATAAGGAACAGAACCTGGCGGTGCGGTCTTTGAGGGATTATTTCACCACGGACATTACTGAAATCCTGATTGACAGCCCGGACACCTACCGGGAAGTCAAGGAATTCATGGCCATGATCGCCCCCAAACAAAAAAAGATCGTCAAACTGTTCAAGGGGGAAAAGCCCATTTTCACCAAATATCAGCTGGAAGAACAGATCGAGTCCATTTTCAAGCGGGACGTGCCGCTCAAATCCGGGGGATTTCTGGTGATCGAACAGACCGAAGCCCTGGTTTCCATCGACGTGAACTCCGGCAAATCCACCAAACGCAAAAATATTGAAGAAACCGCGTATCACACCAACCTGGAAGCGGCCGAAGAGGTGGCCCGGCAATTGCGGCTCAGAGACATGGGCGGCCTGATCGTGGTGGATTTCATCGACATGAAGGAACGGCGGCACAAGGCCGATATCACCAAATGCCTGAAGAAAAATCTGAAAACCGACAAAGCCAAGACCAAAGTCGGGGGGATCACCGTGTTCGGGCTGCTGGAAATGACCCGGCAGCGCATCCGGCATTCCATCACCTTCGGCAGCTATGAAACCTGCCGTCACTGCAACGGCCGGGGACAGATTCCATCCGTGGAAACCCAGGGACTGGCCGTGCTGCGCCAGTTGAACCTCAAGACTCTGAAAGCGGAACAAAAACAGTTTCAGGTGCACCTGCCTCGGGATGTAGCATATTACATCCTCAACAAAAAAAGAGAGGATCTCCTTGACATCGAGCACAAACGGGAGGTTTCCATCACCGTTGAGATCGATCCGGAACTGGTCCCCGGCCAGAGCCGGTTTACCAGCAGTGTTCAGTAATTAACCCGCGGGCGATTCTTGACAACCCCTGCTGTTTTGTGTATCTAAAACCTTCGGATATGCGTTTTTTAAGGACAACACATGGATCCAGCCAAAGCCGGTCACAAAAAGACAATCGCCATCGGCACGATCGCTGTAGCCCTTTTTTTGATTGCCGCATATTTTTTTTTAACCGTGGAAACAACTGTCGACACAGGTCCGGAACCCGTCCCCGAAGCGGGCCCTGGTTTGGAAAAACCGGAACAAGACCCGGCCCCCCCCCTGACAACGCCCGGGACACCAGATCATACAGGGTCTGGAAAATTCTTTGTGGTGGAAAAACAGATTTCCGAACCGCGTGTGTTTGAGTATGATCAGGAGCATACCGGATCGGATTCAGAGCGGCGGATGAAAGACAGACTGCGGCAGATGGGCATGGAAAAGAGCCTGGACATGATACTCCGGTCCGATGAATCTGTAAAAATCGGCGGCAGAACCGTATCCATGCAGGAAGTATTGCAAAAAGCAGCCGTGGAAAAACACAAAATCCATGAAACCCGGATTACGGAGACGGAAGAGACCGCGCAGGACCAGGTCTATAACTACGGGATATATGTGGTCCAGCCCGGAGACAATATATGGAACATTCATTTCAACATTTTAAAAGAATATTTTGCTTCCCGGGGCATCCGCCTGTCCGGCAACGCGGATGAACCGCAAAATGGCGGGTATTCCTCAGGGGTGGGAAAAATTTTAAAGTTTTCTGAAATAATGGTCATCATATACAATGTAATTGAAGAAAAAATTGTCCAGAACATTGATCTCATCGAACCGTTGAGCAAACTGGTCATATATAACATGGATGACGTTCTGGAGATGCTTTCGGATATCGATTTGGATCAACTGGACCAGATTCGATTCGACGGTACAACCCTCTGGATACCAACTCCGGAAACCTGATTATTTAACCTGGATATTTAATTTATTTGTTAAAAGGAGGAACCATCTTGATTAGTACAGCATTTGCAATGGGTGCCAACGAAGGCGGACAGGCGGCAGGCGGTTTGGCCGGATTTCTGCCCATCATCATTTTGTTCGCTATTTTCTATTTTCTTTTGATCCGCCCCCAGCAGAAAAAAGCCAAGGAACACCGGGAAATGATCTCCAACCTGAAGAAAGGAAACCGGATCGTCACTTCCGGAGGAATTTACGGCACCATCACCTCCATTGATGATACCACCATCGGCGTTGAAATTGCTGAAAAAGTCAAAATCAAACTGTCCCGCGGGAATGTGGCGGCCCTGGTTTCCGACAATGAAGCGGCGGTCAAGCCCGAAAAAAAATAATCCATTGCCCTGGAGTTTGAAGATTGAAACTGTTTACCTTAAAGCACGGGTTGATCCTGATTGTCCTTCTGGCCGCCTTTGTCTGGCTTCTGCCGACGTTCACCAACACCTGGCCCCATAAAAAAATCAATCTGGGGCTTGATTTACAGGGCGGCATGCACCTGGTACTGGAAGTTCAGAATATCAGGGCGGTGGAAGCGGAACTGGAACGGACCGCCGATGAAATCAAAAAAGAACTGCGGAAAAACAACACCCTGCATCTGGGAATCACCCGTCAGGGAAACACCCTGCTGGCAAAACTGCCGGATCAGGATGCCAGGTCCGCATTTGAACGCATCATCTCCAAAGAATTTTCCAACCTGAAAGTGGGAGCCGCTGCCGACCGGGGCGATGCCATCGAGTTTCAGCTGAAGCTGCCGGAAGATGAAATGGATATGATCCGCAAAATGGCTACGGATCAGGCTCTGGAGACTATTCGAAACCGCATCGATGAATTCGGTGTCAGCGAACCGGACATACGGATTCAGGGTAAAAACCGGATTCTGCTTCAGCTGCCGGGCGTCAATGACCCGGAACGGGCCAAGGACCTGATCGGAAAAACCGCCCAGCTGACCTTTCAGCTGGTGGATGAGGACGCGTCCGTAGATGCCGCCGTCAAAGGCAATCTGCCCGTGGGAAGTGTCCTTCTGTATGAAAACAGGACCGATCCCGCGACAGGCGGTACCACGCGGATTCCCCATGTCATCAAAAAACAGGTGCTGCTGGACGGCAGTCTGCTGGTCAATGCCAGGGTGGAGTTCGACCAGTTTCAGCAGCCCCAGGTGGGGATTGAATTCAACCGCAAAGGGGCCCATATCTTTGACCGGATCACCGGGGAAAACATCAAAAAACGCCTGGCCATCATTCTGGACAATACCGTGTACTCCGCCCCGGTCATCCAGGACCGGATCGCCGGCGGAAAAGCCGTGATCACCGGTAATTTCACCATGAACGAAGCCAAGGACCTGGCCATTGCCCTGCGGGCCGGTTCTCTGCCCGCACCCGTGGAGATCATCGAAGAAAGAACCGTGGGACCGACCCTGGGGGCGGACTCCATCCGCATGGGCATGGTCTCCATGCTGGTGGGCGGGGTGCTGATTCTTCTGTTCATGACGGTGTATTACCGCAAATCCGGACTCATCGCCAATCTGGCCCTGATCATGAACATCATTCTCATCGGCGGGGGTCTGGCCGCGTTTCAGGCCACCCTGACCCTGCCGGGCATTGCCGGGATCATTTTGACCATCGGCATGGCCGTGGACGCCAATGTGATCATTTATGAGCGGATCAGAGAAGAGCTCAGGTGGGGAAAGACCGCATCCGCTGCGGTGCATGCCGGTTTTGACAGAGCTGCGTTGACCATTCTGGATGCCAATGTCACCACCCTGATCGCCGCCATCGTGCTGTTTCAGTTCGGCACCGGCCCGGTCAAGGGGTTTGCCGTGACCCTGGGACTGGGCATTGTCGCCAGTCTGTTCACGGCCCTGATTCTGTCCAGGTCCATTTTCGATCTGGTCCTGCAGAAGAAAACCACCTCATCATTGAGCATATAAAAGGAATCATCAACATGCAGCTGATCAAGCCTGATATCAATATCGACTTTCTGGGAAAGCGGAATATCGCCTTTGTTTTTTCCGGCCTGCTGATCCTGGCCAGTATCATCGGCCTGGTCATCCATAAAGGACCCAACTACGGCATCGATTTTGCGGGCGGTGCCCTGGTTCAGGTCAAATTCGACCAGGACATTTCCATCGGACAGTTACGGGACAGCCTGGCCGGACTGAATCTCAAGGACCTGTCCGTCCAGGGTTTCGGTGAGCCGGAAACCCATGAATTTCTGATCCGGACCGCCAATGCCGAATTCGAAGGATCGGGCCTGGCCCCGGCCGTGGCCGGCGCCATCGAACAGGGAACCGGATTGACCCCGGAAATCCGGCGCGTGGAAATGGTGGGGCCCCAGGTGGGGGATGACCTGAAAAAACAGGCCCTTCTGGCCATTTTCTTTTCATTGCTGTTCATCACCATTTATATCTCCGGCCGGTTCGAGCTCAAATGGATACTGTCCGGGGTGACTGCCGGCGCCATGATGGCGGTGGTGTATTTTCTGTCTTTGTTCAATGTCAGCATGCCGATATTGATCACGGGTGCCCTGGCCGTGTCTCTGGGGCTGTTCTGGCGGCTTCGGCTCAAGTATGCCATGGGCGCCATGATCGCCCTGATTCATGATGTGTTCATCACGGTGGGAATTTTCTGCATTCTGGACATGGATTTTTCCCTGCCCATCATCGCGGCCCTGCTGACCATCATCGGGTATTCTTTGAACGACACCATCATCGTGTTCGACAGAATCCGGGAGAACATCAAGGGAGAATCCGATAAAACCGGATTGCCGGCCCTGTTCAATCAAAGTATCAACCAGACATTGTCCCGGACCATCCTGACATCGCTCACCACCCTGATCGTTCTGCTGGCGCTTTTTTTCCTGGGAGGCGAGATCATCCACAATTTCGCCTTTGCCATGATCGTCGGGGTGCTGATCGGGACCTATTCATCCGTATTTGTGGCAACCCCCGTCGTTCTGGCCGCATCCCTGAAACGGACGGCCCCATGACCCTGTCCGGAACACCACGCAGCCCGTCCCCTGCCCTGGAATGAAACCGGATGCCGACATATATCTGCCCTGGTTCATTTTAAGAGAGATTCCCGGTGTGGGAAATCAGCTGTACCTTCGCCTGCTCCGGACCTTCGGGGGTCCGGAGCAGGTGCTTTCCGCATCCCCGGGCCGTCTGGCTGAAGTTTCCGGTATTCCCCGCAAAACCATCGATGGCATCAGACATCCCGGACCATTCATCGAGGCAGCCAGAAAAGAACTGGACCGGACCCTGAATCACGGCATTTCCATTGTCACGGTCCAGGACCGGTCTTATCCGGGGTTGCTGAAAACCATTCCTGATCCGCCCCCCCTGCTGACCTATCAGGGGGTATGGGACACCGATTCCGCCTGTATTGCCATGGTGGGGTCCCGGGCCGCATCCAGTTATGGCATTTCCACAGCCAGGCGGCTGGCGTTCAAACTGGCGGGAAAAGGGTATTGTATTGTCAGCGGCATGGCCAGAGGCATTGACACGGCCGCCCATGCCGGAGCCCTGGACAGTACCGGAAAAACCATTGCCGTGCTCGGATCGGGGTTGAAAAAAATTTATCCCCGTGAAAACAGAGGGTTGTTCAAAAAAATCCAGGAGCGCGGTGCGGTCGTCTCGGAATTCAGGCTTGACACGGATCCGTTTCCGTATAATTTTCCCGTAAGAAACCGGATCATCGCCGGCCTGTCCTGCGGCACCATTGTGGTGGAGGCGGCCGGAAAAAGCGGCTCTCTGATCACCGCCCGGCTGGCGGCGGAATACAACCGGGAGGTGTTTGCGGTGCCCGGCAGCGTTGCCTCCCAGAAAAGCCGCGGAACCCATCTGCTGTTGAAACAGGGTGCCAAACTGGTGGAGACCGAAGCGGATGTGGTGGAAGAACTGACCCATCTGGTCCATGCAGAGACGGCCGGGACATCGAGTCAGGAACAGGGGACTGAAAAAAACGATGCATTGATCGAGCCGGCTGGAATGGACCCGGACAAAACCAGAATTCTGGGACTGCTGGACGCGTATCCGCAGCACATCGATCAGATCATCGAAGCCAGCTGCATGTCCAGTGATGCGGTTTCCGCCATTTTGCTGGAACTGGAATTGTCGGGAAAGATTCAGCATCACCCCGGCAATTGTTTTTCAATTTCATAAAAGGAGTTGTTTTGGCCAAACCGCTTATCATTGTCGAATCCCCCACCAAGATCAAAACATTGAAAAAGTATGTGGGAAACAAGTTTCAGGTGGCAGCCAGTTCCGGTCATATCCGGGACCTGCCCGTGAAAAAGCTGGGGATCGATGTGGAAAACGATTTCAAAGCTGAATATGTCAATATCAAAGACAAATCCAATGTCATATCCCAGCTGAAAAAGATCGCCAAAGACTGTGAGGATGTCTATCTGGCGCCTGACCCGGACCGGGAAGGCGAAGCCATTGCCTTTCACATCATGGACATTTTGAAAAAAAAGGACCGCCGGTTTCACCGGGTTCTCATCCACGAATTGACCAAAAGAGGCATCGAGGATGCATTGAAAACACCGCTGGAGCCGGATGTAAACAAATACAATGCCCAGCAGGCCCGGCGGAAGCTGGACCGGCTGGTGGGGTACCAGATCTCGCCCCTGCTGTGGCAGAAAATCCAGCGGGGGCTGAGCGCCGGCCGGGTCCAGTCCGTGGCCGTGAAGATCATCTGTGACCGGGAACGGGAGATCCGCGGTTTCGAGCCGGAGGAATACTGGACCATCACTGCGGATCTGATGGCCCAGGCACCGCCGGTGTTCAATGCCGCGCTGGTGAAAATCGGCCCCAAAAAGGCCAAAATCACCAATGAACAACAGGCGCAAAAAATTGTCTCTGATCTCAATGAAGCTGAATTCCGGGTGGATGAGATCAAAAACAAGACAGTGAAACGCAACCCGCAGCCCCCTTTTATCACCAGCAAACTGCAGCAGGACGCCATCAACCGCCTGAGATTTTCCGCCAAGAAAACCATGACGGTGGCCCAGCAGCTGTATGAAGGCATCGACATCGGTACCGGCGGTCCGGAAGGGTTGATCACCTATATGCGGACCGATTCCACCCGCATTGCACCGGAAGCGGCCCAGGAGGCCCTGTCCCTGATTGCCCGGGACTATGGCCAAGATTATGCCATGTCAAAGCCCCGGTATTTCAAGAACAAGAACAAGGCCCAGGACGCCCATGAAGCGATCCGTCCCACATCCGTGTTCAATACGCCGGAAAAGATCCGGGCTCACTTGACCGAGGATCAGTATGCGCTGTACGACCTGATCTGGAAACGGTTTGTGGCCTCCCAGATGGCCCAGGCCGTGATCGACCAGAAAGCCATTCTCATCAAGGCCGGGAACTATCTGTTCTCCGTGAGCGGGTCCACGGTAAAATTCAGCGGGTACATGGCCCTGTACGACACCCAGGAAACACGGTCGGAAACCGATATCCAGGCCCTTCCCGATGTCATGGAAAACGAGGTGGTGACACGTGAAAAAATCATCCCCAAACAGCATTTCACCAAACCGCCGCCCCGGTTTTCCGAAGCGTCTCTGGTCAAGGAACTGGAAAAGAACGGCATCGGCCGGCCCAGCACCTATGCCTCCATTATCAGCGTGATTCAGGACAAGGGGTATGTGGAGCTGGTAAAACGCTATTTTTATCCCAGTGAACTGGGATTCATTGTCAACGATTTGCTGGTGGCGTCGTTTCCGGATCTGCTGGACGTGTCTTTCACCGCCCAGATGGAAACCGATCTGGACAATGTGGAAACCGGGTCCATGGATGAAGTGGAACTGCTCTCCCGGTTCCATGGCCAGTTCAGCCGGACCCTGGACCATGCCAGGGAAAACATGGTCAGCGTCAAGGGCGTGGGCATCAAGACCGACCTGTCCTGCCCGTCCTGCGGCCATCCCCTGCATATCAAGATCGGAAAAAACGGCCACTTTCTGGCGTGTTCCGCCTATCCCGACTGTACGTTCACCAGCAACTACACCCGGGATGAAAAAGGCGGGATCATCATTGATAAAAAACAGGTGGACGACACCCCGGTCAAGGACTGCCCGAAATGCGGCAAACCCATGGTTCAGAAGGACGGCCGGTTCGGGCTCTTTCTGGCCTGCACCGGGTATCCGGAATGCACCCACACCGAATCGCTGATGTCGGACAATGCCGACCAGGATATCGGGATGGACTGCCCGGAACCCGGGTGTTCCGGCCGGATCGTTGAAAAACGGTCCAAACGCGGCAAACTCTTTTATGGATGTTCAAAATTTCCGGACTGCAAATTCGCCAGCTGGGACAAACCCGTACCCCAGCCCTGCCCCGGGTGTGACGCCCGGTTCCTGGTTGAAAAGGAAACAAAACGGGACGGCCGGTTTCTCAAATGCATCACCCCGGGATGCGGTTACAAGGAAAGTCTGTAACCCTGTTTAGTCATTGACCCGTTCCACATAGGTTTTGGTCCGGGTATCGATTTTGACCTTCTGCCCCTCTTCCACGAACGGCGGGACCTGGACCACAAATCCGGTTTCCAGGGTGGCTGGTTTGGTGCTGCCGGTAGCGGTATCTCCCTTGGCCCAGGGCTCGGTTTTGGTGATCGTCAGATTGATGAAATTGGGAAGGGTCACGCCGATGGGTTTCTGGTTGTGCAGCAGTACCGTACACACCGTGTTTTCCTTAAGCAGATCTATGACCTCTTCGAGCTGATCCCGGGTCAGAAAAATCTGTTCATAGGTGCTGGTGTTCATGAAGCAGTAGGTATCCTTGTCCGCATACAGGTATTCCATTTCCTGTTCTTCCAGGTCGGCTTTGTCAAACTTGTCCCCAGACCGGTAGGTCCGTTCGAACTGGGTTCCGGTGATCATGTTCTTGAGTTTGCATTTGTAAAGGGACTGGCCCTTGCCCGGTTTTTTGAACTCAAAGTCAACGATGATATAAGGTTCGCCGTCGATTTCAAATTTCAATCCTTTTCTCAAATCAGATGCTAAATACATGGGCTCTCTCCTGTCGGATATTTGTCCTGGGTGTTATCTGGTTATCATGAATGGGCTAATAAATCACATTAACGATCGAATGGCAAGGTCCAGCTAAAAAACACCTTGCATTTTGGAGCCGTTTATAGGAAAAATGGTGATTTAGATAAATTTCATCTTCAATTCAAGGAAAGCCAGACCATGATACTTGTCATTGATTTCGGGTCTCAGTTCAATCAGCTGATTGCCAGGCGGGTCCGGGAGCATCACGTGTACTGTCAGGTGGAGCCGGCCGATATCCCCATTGACCGGATCAAGGCACTGAACCCCAAAGGCATCATTCTCTCCGGCGGCCCCGCCAGCATATACGAACCGGACAGTCCGGCCGTCGACAAAGCCCTGTTTGATCTGGGGGTGCCGGTACTGGGCATCTGTTATGGGATGCACTATATGATCCACACCCTGGGCGGGGAGATTCAGCGGGCCAGAAAAAGAGAATACGGGTTTGCCCGTCTGCGGATCCAGGCGGATTCCCCTCTGTTCAAGGAGATGCCGTCCGAGTTCCAGTGCTGGATGAGCCATGGAGACTCCGCCGGCACGCTGCCGGACGGCTTCGAGGTCACCGCGGCCACGGAAAACACCCCCATTGCCGCGGTGGCCCATCATGAAAAGCGGTTCTACGGACTTCAGTTTCATCCGGAAGTGGAACATTCCGTCAACGGCACGTTGATGATCAAACATTTTCTGTTTGATGTGTGCCGGTGTGAAAAAAACTGGACCATGGCATCGTTTTCCGATGGTGCCGTCGAGCAGATCCGGGAGGCGGTCAAAGACCACAAAGTGATCATGGGGCTTTCCGGCGGCGTGGATTCCTCCGTGGCCGCTACCCTGATCCACAAGGCCGTCGGCAAAAACCTGCACTGCATTTTTGTGGACAACGGGCTGTTGCGCCACAATGAAAAAGCCCAGCTGGAAGACCGTCTCGGCAGACACCTGGACATGAACATCCGGTTTGTGGATGCATCACAAACCTTTCTGACCGCCCTCAAAGGGGTCACGGACCCGGAAGCCAAACGCAAGATCATCGGCCGTGAATTCATCAAGGTGTTTGAGCAGGAAGCCCAGAAGATTCCCGGGGCCGCGTTTCTGGGACAGGGGACCCTGTATCCGGATATCATCGAATCCAAATCCGCGTTCGGCGGTCCCACCTCCATCATCAAGTCCCACCACAATGTGGGCGGGCTGCCGGAAAAAATGAAACTCAAGCTCATCGAACCATTGCAGCTGCTGTTCAAGGACGAGGTCAGGAAACTGGGCCTGACCCTGGGGCTCAGTGAAGACCTGGTCTGGCGCCAGCCCTTTCCCGGCCCCGGACTGGCCATCCGCATCATGGGAGAGATTACGGAAAAGCGGTTGAGCATTTTAAGGCAGACCGATGTGATCCTGCTGGACGAAATCCGCAATGCCGGACTGTACCGGAAATTATGGCAGTCCTTTGCCGTGCTTTTGCCCGTCAAGAGCGTCGGTGTCATGGGGGACAAACGGACGTTTGGCTATTGCGTGGCCATCCGGGCGGTCACCAGCAACGACGCCATGACCGCGGACTGGGCAAAGCTGCCCCACGATCTTTTGGGAAAAATCTCCAACCGGATGATCAATGAAGTGGAAGATATCAACCGGGTGGTGTATGACATCACCTCCAAACCGCCGGGCACCATTGAATGGGAATAGATAATCGGGAATAAACGTGCTGCCCCGGCCGATCTGGAACCCGGGCAGACAAAGAGGAACGGATCTTATGAGCCTGAAGGACTTTCGGACCGATCCATCGGATCTTCCTGCGGATCTTCCCGCGGAGGATCCGGACAACCCGGCACCCGCATCCCTGTTCCGGGATGAGCGTCATTCCCTGAAACTTGACCGGCTGTCCACCCGGATGACCCTTGTCACCATTCTTTTGCCGCTGTTGATGGGCGTAGCACTGTTTTTCATCTATCTGGACATGAAAGACCGGGTCATGGGGATGGATACCGCGAAAAACACCCAGGTGGACCATTTGAGCCGTCAGATGGAAGAAAAGCTTAACGCCCTGGACGTCCGAATCGCCAAAAACCGGTTTGATCTGGATGAAAAGCTGCCCATGCTGGAAAAAAAGAGCGGTTTTATGGAACAACAGCTGGAAAAACTGGCGGTTTCCAAGGCAGATGCCAAGGCCCTCGAGGAAGGAATCAGCAGACTGGAAGATCACCTGGCCCGGCAGGACCGCCGGATACAGAACAATACAGACCAGGATCAGGCCAATCTGGCGGAAATGGAACGGATCAACACAACACTGGTTTCCGCTCTGGAACGGAACCGGGAACAGGTTGACGGCGAAATCCGGAACCTGAAACAGTCTTTCGCATCGCTTCAGACTCTGAAACAGGAAGTGGTGGCCCTACAGGCCCGGATCAAAGACACTCAGACGAATCTGGAACCGTTTCAAAAATCGTTAAGCCGGCTGGAAACACAGGTCAGGGACCTGGAAAACCAGCTCATGGACCGAACAGAGATCACCCGGCGGCTGATGGCCCTTGAAACCAGGGTGGACCAGGCTCTGAAAGATCTGAAAAAACAGATAGAAACACCCCCGCTTCCCATTCCGGATTCCATCTCGGAAGAGACCCTGACGCAGTGAGCGTGGTAAAATTCACCTGACCTTCAACCTGTCCCCGGGGTGGATCACCTGATTGTAGGACATGTCATTCAACCGCAACAGTTCCGCCAGGGACATCTGATAGGCCCGGGCAATACTGATCAGGCTGTCCCCGGGCCTCACCACGTGAATCCGGACAGGAGATTGGGTCTGCCAGTCTGTGTAAAGGTCTGAAAACCGGTTCTCAAACCCCGGTTTTCTGTCCGCCGGCACCTGGATGGTGACCGGTCCGGGGGACAGATGGTATCCCCTGATATCCGGATTCAGGACCTTGAAGGTTTTGAACGAAATGCCGGCGGCTTTGGCCAGAATCAGTATGGGCACCTCTTTTTCCAGGGTGATGTCCAGAACAGCCAGGTCCGGCACCGGATACAGATCCTCGGGCTCCAAGTGAAACCCGTACTTTTCAGGATTTTCGAGAATCAGTTTGGCCGCGATGATCCGATGCAGGTATCGCTGGGTTTCCAGGGGCAGATACAGGTCAAAATAATCCCGGGTCTGCTGGGCATCGATTTCCACAGCCAGGCCGTGTTCTCCCATATTATAGGCAGCCAGGGCCAGGGGAATGGAACCGAATTCGGCCATCAGTTTTTTCAGATATTGACACGCAGCCCGGGTGGATTTGAAAATATTGCGCCGTTCATCCATCTCACGGTCGATCCGCAGTCCATAGCGCCGGCCGGTGGCATCGAGGAACTGCCAGTATCCCACGGCATTGGCCGCCGACCTGGCATTGGGCCTGAGGGAACTTTCAATGACCGGTACATACTTCAGGTCCCCGGGCAACTGTTCTTCGGTCAGGATCCGTTCAATATGGGGAAACAGCTGTGCGGCCCGTTTCATCCACAGGATCACCTGGGGCCGGTTCCACAATATCAGCAGCATCTCTTTTTCCAGATCCTCTTTCACCATGGGGTCCTCCAGGGGGACCCGGATGCCACAGAATTCAAGATGATCTGGAAACCGGATGCTCTGAATCAGGGAAGGAACCGGTTCCGGATCCATGCCCGGCTCCCGGATCTCACGGGAATCCGAATCCGGAGCCAGGGCCCCCATGAACACGAACAACCCCATCAGACAGACGACGGACAGATATCGCATGTGTCACCTCACAGCCGGAAGCGGTTAATTTTTGAAGCATCATGGCAAACCGGATCTGAAAAGTCAATCCATACCCCATTGAAACCCGGGGCAAAAGTTGCCTTTTCAACATATTTCTGATATGCCATGAATGAGAAAAAAACCAGACAACAGTAACGGAAACACCATGCAGGATTTTTTGAAAGACACGATTGCCCGCGCAGGCGAAATCTGCCTGGCCGAACAGGGAAAAATCACCCTGGGCGACCTTGAATTCAAGGCGGCAAAAGACCTGGTCACCACCACGGACAAACGGGTGGAAGCGTTCATTATCGACCGGATCCAGGCAAAATTTCCGGATCACGGCATCTGGGGGGAAGAAACCGGCCGGAAATCCACTGACAGCGATTATTGCTGGATTATCGACCCCATAGACGGCACCACCTCTTTTTTTCACGGACAACCCTACTATGCCGTGAGCATGGCCCTGAAAAAAGCGCGGGAAATCATTGCGGGCGCCGTATATGCCCCGGCCCTGGGACAGCTGTTTCATGCCCGGAAAAACCAGGGGGCCTGGCTGAACGATCACCCCGTTCAGGTGTCTTCGGCCGCCGTCCTGGCGGAATCGGTCATGGCCACCGGGTTCGCGTGCCTGCGCGCGGGCATGGAACCCAACAACCTGATCCATTTCAACCGGCTCGTGCCCCAGCTCAGGGATATCCGCCGCTGCGGCTCCGCCGCCATCGATCTGTGCTATGTGGCGGCCGGCAAAGTGGACGGATTCTGGGAGATGAATCTCAATGTGTATGATGTGGCGGCCGGCGTATTGATGGTGACCGAAGCCGGGGGCGTGGTCACGGATTTTGCCGGTGGCCCGGACTTTCCCGAAAACGGCATCATCGCAGCCAATCCGGTGCTGGCGAATATCCTGAAAACCCAATTGACGGCAGGGCCTGCCGCATGACAGGGGGACATCGTTTTTCATGACCATTCAATGGTTCCCAGGCCATATGCTGGAAACAAAAAAATGGCTGCAGCAATCTGCGGCCGGCGCGGACGTGATTCTGGAAATGCTGGATGCCCGGGCTCCGGCCGCCAGCCAGAATCCATGGATGGATAAAATCAGCCGCAACACCCCCCGGGTGAAGATTCTCAACAAAATGGACCTGGCCGACCCCGGCGTGACCAACCAGTGGCTGAGCTATTTTACGGATCATGGCCATGTTCTCGCCCTGGCCGTCAATGCCACGGACCGGTCCCTGGCCATGAACGCACTGGAACAGGCGGTACAGCTGGTACCGCATCACCGGGCCAGAAAGAAAAAGGTCCTGGTGGCGGGTATTCCCAATACCGGAAAATCCACACTCCTGAACACCCTGGCCGGAAAAAAAATAGCCAGAACCGGCAATGTTCCAGCCATCACCCGGCACCAGCAGCGGACCAGCCTGCCGGACAATATCGATATCTACGATACCCCCGGAATCCTCTGGCCATTGATCGAACCGCCCCAGAGAGCCTATGCCCTGGCCATCACCGGTGCCATTTCTGACACGGCACTGGATTACCGGGACATTGCCTGGTTTACTGCCGGACTGCTTCTGAGCCGCTATCCGGAACAGCTCATGGCCCGATATCCGTTTCTGGATCCCCTGCCGGACGACGAAGCCGGCCTGCTGGACCGGATCGGTGCCGCCAGAGGGTGTCTGAAATCAAAAGGTCTGATCGACTTTCACAAGACCGCCCGGGTCCTGATTCAGGATTTCCGGTCCGGTAAAATTGGAAGAATCAGTGTGGAAACCCCGTTTGACATTTCTGATGATGAGGAAAAAAACAGTGACCCGACATCTGCCTGAACCGCTTACCCTTTTCCTGAAAATCATGCTGGCCGTTTTTGTGCTGGCACTGTCACTGACACAGGGACCGGTAGTATCCGCCGATACGTCCCGGCTGTCCCCTGAAAGAAACCATGCCATTCAATGTATCCGGATTGTTTCGGCCCTGGAGCGGTATCATTATCTGGAAAAAAAACTGGACGACTCCCTGTCTGAACAGGTCTTTGACCGGTACATCAAATATCTGGACCCGTCCCGGCACCTGTTCACCCAAAACGATCTGGACCGTCTGGAAAAATACCGGCACCGGCTTGACACCGATCTTCGGCGGGGAAATCTGACCACTGCCTATGAGATCTACAATCTGCATCATGGCCGGGCCGCCCAGCGGCTGGCCTATATCCTGAACCGGCTGGACCCCCGCCAATCCCCGCTGCCGCTGAATTCTCCCGATTTTCTGGAAACCGACACCACCCGGCGGCCCTGGCAGTCCAGCCTGGCGGATCTGCAACGATTATGGGAAAAAGAACTGATCCATCACATGATTACCCTGAAACTGGATGATCATACCGAAGCGGATGTGACGGAAACCCTTGAGAAAATCTACACCACCCGGCAGACCCGGCTCTCCCAGACCACCGCCGATGATGTGTTTCAGCTGTTCATGAACTGCGTGACCGAAAGTTTCGATCCCCATACCCAGTATTTTCCTCCCAGGGTATCCGAAGATTTCGACATTCATATGCGGCTTTCCCTGGAAGGCATCGGGGCCGTGCTGCAGACCGAGTATGAATACACCAAGGTGGTCAGCCTGGTACCCAGGGGGCCGGCCGACAAATCCAGCCTGCTGATGCCCGGAGACAGAATCATCGGCGTGGGTCAGGGAGAAACCGGCGAGATCAAGGACATCATCGGCCTGCGGATCGATGAAGTGGTAAAACTGATCCGGGGACCGAAAAACACCCCTGTCCGCCTTAAAATCATTCCTGCCAAAAAAAGCGATTCAACCAGGATCGTGCAGATCATGAGGGACACGGTGAAACTGGAGGAACAGTCTGCCAAAAAACAGGTAAAAACCGTGGCTTCCGGCATGAAAAACTATAAGATCGGTATCATTGAAATCCCCAATTTCTATATCGATTTCGAAGCCTATCACCGGGGGGACACCCATTACAAAAGCACCACCTCGGATGTGAAACAGCTGCTGTTTGAACTGGCCGAAGAAAACATCGACGGCCTGATCATCGATCTTCGGGACAATGGCGGGGGCTCCCTCAAGGAAGCCAGCGACCTGACCGGCCTGTTTCTCACCTCCGGCCCCACCGTACAGATCCGCACCAAGCAGCAGATGACCCGGCTGTATGACGAAGATCCGGATATCCAGTATACCGGACCTCTGCTGGTGCTGATCAACCGCATGAGTGCATCCGCATCGGAAATCTTTGCCGGCGCGATCAAGGATTATCAGCGGGGTATCATCGCCGGGACCCAGAGTTTCGGGAAAGGTACGGTTCAGGAACTCAAACCCCTGGGGGATGGAAAGCTCAAGCTCACATCCGCCAAGTTCTACCGGGTTTCAGGCAAAAGCACCCAGCACCGGGGGGTCATCCCCCATATCCTGTTTCCGAAAATCTACAAGCCGGAAGAAACCGGGGAAAGTTCTCTGGACGGTGCCCTGCCATGGGATACGATCCCAGGTGTTCCTTTCCAGGCATACCAGCCCCTGACCCCTTTGTATGAAACACTCACCCATGAATTCCAGGAACGAAGCCGCCGGGATCCCGGCATGATTTATCTGGAAAAACGCCTGTCATTGACATCTGCCCAGGAAACCCGCCACCGCCTGCCCCTGGACATCGAGCTCCGGGAAAAAGAACGGCTCCGGCAACAGCAGGCGGAAATCGAAATTGAAAATGAATACCTGGCCGCCCAGGGAAAAGCGCCTGTCAAATCTCTGGAAGATGCAGGCCCGGTCCTCAACCGGTTCAAGGACATTCTCATGAAACAGGCCCAAAGGATCATGGCGGACATGATCCTGCTGGCAAAACAGCAGGGTTATGCATGGTAGCAAAACGCGTTCTCCTGTATACCGCGGCCGTTCTGACCACAGCAGGGCTGGCCGCCTTTGTCTTTCTGGAACCTGTCATCAACGCCCCTCCGGTCAAATCCTGGGTCGTCAACCGGATTGAACGGCAGACCGGCACCCGGATCGACCCGGCCTTTTTAACGTTTCGGCTGACACCTCAGCCCGGTATTCAAGTGAAACAGCTGGAGCTGCCCCTGACCCGCGATATCGGCCTGTCCATCGATACCGTGCATCTGGACCTGGACATGCAGGCGCTTCTGAAAAAAAAAATAGGGATCTCCCGGATCTTTTTGAAAGACCTGAATCTCCGGACGGCAACGGGGGAAGGCGGTACCGGACTGACATTTCATGAACCTCTGGATTTTCAGTTTCCAAAAGAGCAGACAGCCCGGATGTTCGCCCTGCTCCCGGACACCGGGAATCAGATGCAGGTGGTGTTTGAGAATTCGGAAACCCGGCAGTTTTCCTCGCTTACAGGCAGCCTGTGGATTTCGAAAACCGAACAGATCCTGCAGTTCGATACCCGGATCCAGGACCTGAACGTGAAAAGAGACTGGCTGGCCCGTTTTTTTTCCGCACCTGATTTCCGGCTGGATCAGCTGACCTCAAAAATCGCCCGGCTTCATGTCCGCCTGAATCCGGAAACAGGTATCACCGGCCGACTTTCGCTGGACCGGTTTGAAATCATCTCAAGCCGGCTGACCACAGCCCCTGTGTCCGGAAATGAAACCCGGATGCATTTTTCCTATCAACCGGATCAGGTATCCTTTCATCTGGACCCGACAGCCTTGAAATATCCTTTGGCCCAGGTATCCATGTCATTTTCAAACAACCTTGCCCAAAAGGAAACCGCGTTGACGTTTCAGGGCCGTCAGGTGGATATCGCCCAGGCCCGGGAAGCTTCCCTGGCCCTGGGACCGGACAGTCAGGTGGTTCGGGAACTGTTCGGCATCCTGCAAAACGGCATGGCTTCGGAAGTGTCGGTGGGGTTTCATGCGGACTCATGGAACTCCCTGTTCGACCCCCGGCACCTGATCCTGGAAGGAACCGCAGAAAAAGCCCGGGTAAACATACCAGCGACCCCGTTGATCGCAGAAGACGTCAACGGCACGGCACGGGTGTCTGACGGAATTTTGACCATTGTGACCGGCACCGGTACCGTGGACCGTTCGGATATGCGCAAAGGATCGCTGTCCATCGATCTGCTGCATCCCTCCCATGTACCGTTTACCGGAGACTTTGACCTGAATGTGGACCTGGCGGAAGTGCCGGCCGTACTGGCCCGGCTGCTGCCGGATACAAAACTGGCCCAGGAGATGGCCCGTGTGAGCGGCGTTTCGGGCCGGACATCGGCCCGGTTGACCCTGGCCGTGGAAAAAGATCAACCAGATCTCCTGGTCACCATCACCACTCCCCCTTTTTCAGCCACCGGGGCCTATGACCGGATCCCCTTTCCCCTCTCCGTTTCCCGGGCAGGTTTCAGCTATGAAAACGGCCGGATCCGGATAGCCGGATTGTCCGGTAGCATCGGAAACAACCGGGTGACAAACGCCACGGCACAGATAACAGTTGGAAAAACCCCTTACCTGGATCTGTCTGTGGAAAACCTGGAGATCGATGTTCAGGACACCTGGCCCAAACTGTATTCATGGAAACCGTTTCAAACACGCATGGAGCCGGTGAAACAGATGGCCGGCCACCTGATGATCGGCAGGCTTGCCTACCAGGGCCCCCTGTTTGACCTGGTTCAGGGGCGGTTTGACTTTGCCGGAACCGCCCGGGACATCCGGATCGGATTCTCGTCAGATTCCCATGAGATTCTCGGTTTGTCCGGTGCATTCCAGGCATCTGAAAACAGGGCCGGCATCACGGATCTGACGGCCAGAATCACGGACCTGGACTGGTTGTCCAGATGGATACCGCCGGCATACACAGCCGGTATCGCCCTGCCCCTTCAGATGGAAGCCGGCGGACTTCACCTGGATCACGGCCGGATGTCCGTATCCGGGCAGGCGGCCCTGGCACCGAATGTCCGGCTGTCGGTCCGGATGACCGGGAACGGCCCGGATGACCTGAAACCGGAAATCATCGAACTGGAACACAAACCGTTGACCGATGCCGTGATCCGGTTTGTTCGGGAACCGGAAACCACCCGGGTCCGGTTTCACGGCAGGCTGGATACCCGGACCCTGGAATCCGTGCTGGACAGGCACTCACCGTTTCACCAGAGCCTGACGGCCCTGACCGGCGGGCAGCCGGTGGAGATCATCTCGGATCATGGCGATAACCTGCGTATGCATTTCCGGCTGTTGCAACTGGACGATCTGGCCAAGCGGATGAATCAGGCCTTGCCGCAGAACATGCCTTTTGTGCTCCCCTGGAAAAACCTGACCATTCACGCCGATCGTCTGATCTATGGCCCGCTGGTGTTTTCCGGCATCAATGCCGGAATCTTGTGGGACGGCAACGGGCCCGACATGGTCCTGGAAACCGCAGATCTCTGCGGAGTCAGGATTGCCGGCCGGATGGAAATGGACCTGTCAACTCCGGATCGGCAGGCTGCCACGGAAATCACCGCCACCGCTTCAGACAAGGAGAATCTCGCTTCCCTGGTTTCCTGCTTTTTTCCGGACATGCGCCTGATGGATGGAAACTATTCCCTGAATGCGGCGTTATCCGGAACCGGACCTGTACGGCGGATTCCCAGGGACTTGACCGGGGAGATCGCTTTTGAATCAAAGAACGGCCGGATTCATAAAATGACCCTGTTGTCCCGGCTCCTGTCCGTGCTGAATATCCTGAAAATCCCGGATATCCGGCAGGAAGGGTTCCGGTATCACCGCATCCAGGTAAAGGGCCACATGAAAAACGGCGGCATTCATCTGGAAACCGCCGTGATTGACGCGGAAAACATGGCCCTTTTTTTTACCGGTGATGTGCACCCTTTTGAAAACCGCCTGGACCTGACCTGTCTGGTGGCACCCTTCAAGACCATTGACACCATTGTTCAATTCATTCCCGTGGTCAATACCATTCTTGAAGGCCGCCTGGTCTCGTTTCCAGCCAAGGCCACCGGGCCCATCAATGATCCGGTGATCACCCCGATGCATCCCTCCGCAGTGGGAGAGGGGCTGATCAATATGTTCACCTCCCTGCTCAAATCACCGGCCCGGCTGCTTGAAAGGGTTCCCTGACATGACTCATGATTCCGTGTTTTCCCAGAATCTGTTTCTGCCCTATTCAATGATGGGGGCCAACAACCATGTCCGAATGGACCGGCTTTTGTCCCTGTTTCAGGACGTCGCCGGGATCCATGCGCATCAGATGGGGGTCAGCGGATTCGATCTGGCGGAAAAACAGTTGAAATGGGTCATCTCCCGGTACCAGATCCGGGTGATCGAGCCGCTGCAATGGCCGGGCCCCTATGTATTGAAAACCTGGCGGTATCCCTGGAAAAACCTGTATGAAATCCGTGAATTCGAGGTGGTTTCGCCCCAGGGAGTGACACAGGTCCAGGCGTTGTCCGTCTGGGTCATGGTCCGGGCGGAAAACACCCGGCCGGTCAGGCTGTCCTATCATATGCCTCCGGGATTGCTGCACGAAACAGCCCCTGCGCCTCCGGATCTCTGGACCAACACCCCGGATCTGTCCCGGTGGGAGCACAAAAAAAGCTTTCCTATCCGGATCCATGATCTGGACCTGAACCAGCATGTGAACAATACCCGGTATGTCGCCTGGGCACTGGAATCTCTACCCATGCCCTGGTTGTTCAGCCATGTCCCGGTCACCCTGGTAATCGGTTTTCTCAAGGAAACCTTTTATCCGGGCACCGTGACCGTGAAAACCTCTGTTTCAGAGGACACGGCGCCGGTGACCACCTGTCACGGCATTTTCAATGAAACCGGGGATCACACACTGGCCGCGCTCACCCTGACCTGGAAACAGAACCCGAATGTCCTTGTTTGCTGACACTCCGGATCCGGAAGAGGAAAGGCTGTTCCAGGCCGCTTTGCGGTATTTGGCGGTAAGGCCCCGCAGCGTCAGGGAGATGAGACAGTATCTGGCGAAGAAATGCCCGGACGGAAAAATGATTCCCCGGATCATCGAGCGGCTGAACCGGTGCCGGTATCTCGATGATGAGGCATTTGCACGAATGTTCATTGAGAACCGGAAACGGCACAATCCAAAGTCAAAGTTCGCCCTCACCCACGAACTGAAACAAAAAGGCATCAGTACCCGGATCATCGATGACCTGCTCGAAACGCATGATGATGTGGAAACCGCCTGTCTGGCGTTGAAAGCCAGATTCCGGCAATGGCGGCATCTGGATCAGGAAACCCGGCGGAAAAAAGCGGTCAATTTTCTTCGCTACAGGGGGTTTGGATATGAGGCGGTCCAGGCTGCCTGGGAAAAGGTCTCAAAGGGGCCGGACCCGGAAAACGACGGGTCCGGCCCCTTTGCGTGATGAATGAATGCCGGGTGTCACCGGGCCGGCAGAATTCGGATTTCAGCGGAGTTTTCAGGATTCAGATATTTTCCGGCCAGGATGGTCATATCTTCATGGGTCAGCCCCCCGTACCCGGGCAGGATCGTTTCGGCCCACTCCAGCTTCTGTGGATGGGTTTTCGACCCCGCCATCACGGAATTCAGCCAGTAGGCATTGGTCTGCCGCAGGACTTCCAGCTGCTTGAGAACCGGGGCCAGGGCCAAGCCGGTTTCCTTTTCCGTCACACCGTTTTCACGTACCTCGGCAATGATTTCATACAAGGTCCGGGTGACCTGGTCCACATTATCCCCTGACACAGGCACCACCATCTGCAGGACCCCATATCCGTCATGGGCCATGGAGGGGTGATTGTACACGTACGGGGCATAGGCAGCTCCCAGTTTTTCCCGGACGGTTTTGCGCAGATGTTCGGACAACACCCGGGACAGCACGGACAACCCGCGGGACAGACCGACGTCCCAGTAATCATCAGTTGGAAAGGCGATCCGGACCACGCCCTTGTCGATTTTGGTATCCAGGGTCAGCAACAGGTGTCCGCCCCGGGGAAATTCGACCGGATCCGGCCCATCCGGACAGGGGACCGGTTTTTCCGGGGCAGGAAACCCCGCCAGCAGCGTCCGGGCATGGGAGACCACATCGGCCGGGTCAAAATCCCCTGCCACGGAGACTTCGAATCCCCCTTGGTTGAAGTAAGGCATGAGCCAGGACTGAATATCAACCAGAGTCAACCGGTCCACCTCATCCGGATGGGCCATTCCAAACCAGGTATCCCCCCCGGCCAGAAACCGGTCACCCTGAATCCGCATGACGCCATCCGGGGTCTGCCGGAGTGATTCATACATCTGGCGGTACTGTTTTTTGGCAAGCGCCAGACCTTCCGGCCTGAATCCCGGGTCTGTCAGAAACGCCTGAATCAGCTGAAACACCAGTTCGATTTCCCAGGGATCGGCAGACCCGCTCAAAGAAAAACCGGTGTCTTCCACGGAAAACTCCATGCTGATGTCCCGGCCTGCCAAAGCCGTGTTCAACTGTTCCAGGGTCATGCGCCCCAGCCCGCTGTGATGCAGTGTCTGTTCGCTGATAAAAGCGATTCCGGGTTTGTTTTTTGGTTCACAGGCTCTGCCGTGCCCGAAATTCACCTTGAACAGAAACCGGCCTTTCTGAAAATCGGTCTGTTTGAGGTTCAACCGGATCTGGTTGTCCAAATCGATCTGGGTGATCCCCAGGTCTTTGATATTTTCCTTTTGATTTTCAATGACGGCCGGGGTGTCAGGGGCACTAAGATAGGGAAACGTTTTCGCGTCTGACAGCGTGAACAGGTCGGCTGCCTGCAGAGCGCTGTCCTGGAACACCGCCAAAATGGTGTCTTCTGCAGATCGGGATGCAGCGGCGATATCTGCATTTCCGGTGACCATCACCAGGCGGTGGTCAGGGATCCAGGATGCCCGGAACGCGTCATTCACCGCCTCCAGGGTCAGGTCCTGCACATGGGGGGCCAGCAGGTCCCGGGCCTGAACCGGGGAGAGAAACCATTTCCCGTCTTGAACTGCGTCGAGCAGAGACCGGGCTATATCGGGGGTTTTCCGGGTATCCGATTGCCGGACATCCGATTCCAGCCGGGCCAGAAAATCCGCTTTGACCCGGTCCAGTTCCGCCTGGGTGAACCCGGCTTCCAGTGCCTGACGTAGCAGCTTTTCCAGCTGGGTCAGGCTGACTTCCCAGTTCCGGGCATCACATGTTGCGGTGATGGCTGAAGCGGATACATAGTTGAGAAACCGTCCGGAATAGGCGGAGCCGGATGAAAAATCCACCTGTCTTTCCTGAATCATCCGGGAAAGCCGGTTCTGGAGCATGGTATCCGCCAGGGTCCGGGTCGCTTCCCGTTTGATGCTTTCCTGGGTTTCATAAACGAAATCCGTGTATTGAATCCGCTCGATGGTGATCCGGGTGCTTCCGGCCTCGGGCTCATGATAATAGAACGGTTTGATCCCCTGATGCGGTTCCCAGTAAATGCCTTTCGGGGCATAAAGGCTTTCGGACACCCGGGGTTCCAGGGTCTGGAACTGCTCGAAGATCCATTGTTCCACCGACGCGGGATCCATGTCTCCGACCATGATCAACACCATGTTGTCAGGCCGGTACCACCGGTCATAAAACTGTCTGAGCCTTTTTTGATCCGCGGCTTCAATCACCGCTTCTTTCCCAATGGGCATGCGCTGCGGCAGAATGGATCCCGGCAGTTCGAATTCGAACGTCGCCTTGAAGGTCCGGTAGGACACCGAATCCCGTTCCTGTTTTTCCGCCAGGATGATACCTCTTTCCCGGTCGATCTCCTCTTCCAGAAGCAGGGCCCCCCGGGCATAATCCTTGAGCACCCGCAAAGCGTCTTCAATATGAGGCCGGTCTCCTTTGGGCAGGCTCAGTTCATAAACCGTCTGAAAAAAAGCGGTACTTGCATTCACATCCGCACCGAAATCCATGCCGATGGATTGAAAATAGGTGACCAGTTCACCCGGTGAAAAATGTTCGGTGCCGTTGAACAGCATGTGTTCCAGAAAATGAGCGACCCCCCGTTCCTCATCGGTTTCATGGGCCGACCCCGCAAATATGTTCAGATAAAGGCTGACCCGGTCCCTTGGCGTGGAGTTTTTCATGAGCACATATTGAAACCCGTTGGGCAGAGTGCCGTAAACCACGGCCGGATCCCTGACCACCTGGTCCGCGGAAACAGGAAGCGCATACCCGGCCGGATTGAGCCAGCATCCCGCACAGATCAGAAACGCCCATACCAGGCATCCGGCCCGGACCAGGTGCCTGGTCATCCCATGACACCTCTTCAGGGGATGAGCCCTATTCATTGAAGAACCGGGGGTTGATCTCGATTTTGCTTTTTTCCCTGAGTTCATTGATCCATGCCTGAAAATATTGTCCCTGTTTGGCTTGCAGCAGCTGCGCCTTGACTTCTGTCAGATTGTTCCGGATGCCATCGGGTTCCGGGGTCTTCCGGTCATGATAGGCGATGATGAAAAACCCCTGATTTGTCTGCAACACTTCGGGATAAACCGGTTCTTCCGGTGTCAGAGAGAATGCGGCAGTGGACAAGGCTTCCGAAGACCCGATTTCCCGGACCGGTTCATTCCGGGAAAACCAGTCGGTTGTTGACACGGTCAGGTTGTTGTCCCGGGCCGCCTGTTCAATGTTTCCGGCTGATTTTGCCGCCTCAAGCAGCGCTTTGGCCCGGGTTTCAGCCGCGTCTGCCCGGAATTTCCCTTGCAGTTCAACGGAAATCTTTTCCGACACCGCTTCCAGCGGGAGTTGAACCGGATCGATGGTTTCCTTCACCTCTATCAGAAAATAATCGTCTCCGATCCGGCGGATGTCACTGATCTGCCGAGGCTGAAGATCGAACGCAGCCTGTGCGAATTCAAACGCCTGGTCCAGATCCAGACCGTTTCCATTCTGATCGAACATTTCCGCGGTTTTAATCTCTTTTTGCGTCATCAGGGCAACCTGTTCCAGGGAATCCCCGTCAATGACCGCATCAAAGGCATCTTCGGCCTTATAGTAGGCCAGTTGCCGCATCTCCTCCTGTCTGAGACGGGCCTCGATTTCTCCGGCCACCTGATCCAGGGTTTTGATCTGTGCATCAAACCGGTTCGTCACCTTGATCACATGCCACCCGAACCGGGTTCTCACCGGTTCGGAAATCTCGCCGGGTTTCAAGGCGAATGCGGCATCTGAAAAAGGCTGGATCATGCTGGTTCTGTCAAATTTTCCCAGGTATCCGCCGTCTTCAGCGGAAGGTCCCTGGGAGATTTCTTTCGCCAGTTCCGCAAAATCCTCACCTTTCAGGGCCCGCTGATACACGGCGTGTGCCTCCTTGCGGGCCGCTTCAACGGCGTCCTCGTCAGCGGTGTCATCCACCTGTATCAAAATATGGCTGGCTTCCACCTGCTCCGGAGTTTCAAATTCTTCAGGATTGGCCTCATAATAGGCGGACACCTGGTCCGGAGTAATGGTCACCTGGTTCTGAAAATCCCCTGGAGAGTAGCGGATAAAAGCGGCCGTTCGTTTGGGGTCGGATTGATACCGGTCCTTGTTTTCATCGTAATGGGCCCGAATCTGTTCCGGTGTGACGTCAACATCGGGAAAATCCGCAGGATCCACTTTAAGATAATCCAGTTTCAGGGAGGTGTTGTAAAAAGTGTAAAAACTTTCAGCCTCCAGATCCGATACCGATACCGCACTCAAGATCATCTCCCGGAGTTTTTGTTTCCGGATCTGTTCCCGCTGAAGCTGCTCGAACATTTCCGGGGTCATGGAGTTGAGTCCCAGCATCCGCCGGTACTGTTCCATATCAAACCGGCCGTCCCGATGGAAAATCGCCATGTTCAATATAGATTCCTCCAGTTCCGTATCAGTGACAACAATATCCAACGCATCGGCCCTGGCCGCCATCAGTTTGTCTTCGATCAAAGAATTGAGGGCCTGCTGCCTGACATTCAACGCCTTTAAAAGCTCATCCGTCAAATTGTCCTGAAACCGGTTCCGCATCTGTTCCACCAGGTTCCGGTACGCAAACTGGAACTCGTCCGCCGTGATGGGCATGTCATTCACCGTAGCCACTGAATTGTCCCGGCTGGAATTCATGGACCCCACACCCAGAAAAACAAACACCACCACGATGATACCCAGAAAAATCTTGATAATCCAGTTGCCTGAATTTTCCCGCAGATAACGCAGCATTCCCTTCTCCTTCGTGCTCCTGATAATAAAAACAATAAATTTTGCATCATATCTTTACACAAAACCGGATGTCAATCTTTAATTCAAATCCTCCGTGCCCGTTAAAAAATATTATTTTTTTGTTGACACCGGTCTGTGTTTCGATTATTAATCTCCCAACTTTCCGATGTGGGGCTGTAGCTCAGCTGGGAGAGCGTACGGCTGGCAGCCGTAAGGTCAGGGGTTCGATCCCCCTCAGCTCCACCAAGTCAAATTTTCTTCCATGGTTTTAAACCGGCAGATACCTGTTACACTTCAGCAGTCTTTCCCATCAGTTTGGTACAATTGGTACAATTTTCTGGTACGAACTCAGGCCAGACAGATATAAACACCCCCCTTCCCCGCAATGCAGGTCCGCAGGAAGGGAGGTGTATTGTTCAGTCAGGACAACGCCGGTTATTTTTCAAACCTTACCACATACACATGGCTGCTGCCGCGCCGGAACAGGAGCTGAGCGGTTCGGCCCTTTTCGATGCGGGACAGAACCTCATGATAGGACTTGAGATCAGTGACGCGCTGACGGTTGAGCTCCATGAGCAGATCTCCAGCCCGGACCCCTGAACTTTCCGCCGGAGAATCCGGCTGAATTTCCGTCACGATCAGGCCCTTGATTTCCACCGGATATCCCAGTTGCCGGGCCATGTCGGGATCCATCTCCTTGAACTTGAAACCAAAGCTGTCAAAGTCATCCAGAGAAGCCAGCACTTCCGGGTCCTGATCCGGGCGTTGCCCCAGTTTGACCTTGACAATCTGTTCCCTGCCTTCCCGGATGATTTTCACATCCACGGTTTCATCCACTTTGAGGTTAGCAATGGTGAGGGTCAGATCCCGGGAGGTGTCAATCTTTTTCCCATTGACCGCCACGATGACGTCACCAGCCTGGATCCCGGCTTCATGAGCGGGGTTTTCCTCATACACCTTGGCCACATACACCCCGCCGGTTTCTTTGATACCGTAGTATTCCGCCAGTTCCGGCGAAATGTCCTGGATCGCGACCCCCATCCAGCCCCGGGACACCTGACGGGTATCGATGAGCTGGTCGATAATGCCGGTGGCCAGATCCGAGGGAATGGCAAACCCGATGCCCTGGCCGGATCTCACAATGGCGGTGTTGATGCCGATCACCTCCCCGTCCAGGTTCAGCAGCGGCCCGCCGCTGTTGCCCGGGTTGATGGAGGCGTCGGTCTGGATGAAATCGTCATAAGGGCCTGAACCGATGATCCGGCCCTTGGCTGAGATGATGCCGGCGGTCACGGTCTGCTCCAGCCCGAACGGACTGCCGATGGCCACCACCCATGAACCGATGGCTGCGTCGCTGGATTTGCCGAATTTCAACGGCTGCAGGTCTTTGGCCTCCACCTTGATCAGTGCCAGATCCGTCATGGGATCCGTACCCACGATTTCCGCGTCATGCTCGGTTTTGTCATGAAAAATCACCTTGATCTGGTCCGCGCCTTTGATCACGTGATGATTGGTCACAATGTATCCGTCTTTGGAAATGATGAATCCGGATCCCAGGCTCTGCTCTTTCCGATTCTGGGGCTGGGGATTGAAAAACGGGGCAAAAAATTCCTCCAGCCCTTCCCGGTTCCCGAACGGGTGCCCGAAAAAATGCTGAAATACCCGTCCGCCGCCCTGGACGGTTTTAACGGTCTGGATATTGACAACGCCTGGCTTGGCCGCTTCCGCCAGTGTTGAAAAACTGGCCGGGATCATCTGCTGATTTTTGGCGGCCCATACCGGCAAAGCGGTCAGCAGAAACACACTGATCATCAATGCGGCAATGACATGGGTTTGTTTGATCTGTTTCATGGTACTCTCCTTGTTTGATTCGAGGTTGAAAACAATTGAACCACCCGGTGTTTCAACGGATGTTTTCGTTTTGGAGATAGTATAATACAGAAAGATGATTTTTAAATGACCTGAAAATTACAATATGGCAATGTCAGAATGAAGCAGGCCCCGCGGCCCGGGCGGCTGGACACCAGAATGTCTCCGCCGTGCTCCCGGGCGATGGCCCTTGCAAACGACAGACCCAGACCGCTGCCCGGGCTCGTTCGGGAAGATTCCGCCCGGAAGAACCGGTCAAAGATCCGTTCGTGCAGTTCAGCGGGAATCCCCGGGCCGGTGTCGGTGACCTGAATGTCCAGAAATGAATCGGTTTTCCGGATGACGTCGACCCGGATCCGGCCGCCCGGTTCCGTGTATTTGATGGCATTGTCCAGCAGATTGGAAAATGCCCGCTGAAGCATGTCCACATCCGCTTTCACCTCGAACCGTCCCGGCACCTCCCAGGAAAACGTGATCTCCCTGTCTTCGGCCACCGGCGCGAACAACTCGCATGCCGCATGAATCATCCGGGTCAGGTCCAGGGGTTCAAAATGAAAATTCCCCTCCCCTGCCCGGGTCCGGGAAATCACCAGCATGGTGTTGATCATGTCCAGGAGCCGGTCCGCTTCCTCGATGGTGCTGGCGGCCATGGCATGGAACTCTTCCAGGGTCTCTCCCTGCAGCAGTGTCATTTCCGCCATTCCCCGGATCCGGGTCACCGGGCTTTTCAGGTCATGGGCCATGTTGTCCCCCATTTCCCGGATCCCGTCCACCAGCGATTCGATCCGGTCCAGCATCCGGTTGAAGGTGCCGGCCAGGTGATCCAGTTCATCCTTGCTGCCGGAAACCGGGACCCGTTTCTGAAGACTGGACCCGGTGATGCCGTTGGCGGTGCGGGTGATGGTGTCCACCCTGGAAAAGGCTTTTTGGAGCAGGAACCACCCGGACAGCGCGGAGAATCCCACGATGAATCCCATGGCCACCATGAACACCCGTTTGAACGCGCTGAGCAGCCGGGACCGGGATTCCATGGTGATGCCGGTCTGTAAAATCGCGTTTCTGGCCACAAAGGCATATAAAATCCGGGCTTTTTGATCATTTTCCATCATCCGGGTGGTAAACACGGGGGATTTTGTTTCCATCAACCGGTCCAGCAGGGCCTGATCCACCTGAATGTTCTGCCAGTAGGACATGTGGGAAGAAGCGAACACCTCACCGCTGGGATACAGGAGCCGGAAGAAAATCATTTTTTCCCCGGCGGCCTTGGACTCAATGACCGCCAGATTGCCCGCGCCCCGCAGACCGCTCTGGCGGATGACCGTTGAAAACTGGGACGCCTTGTCCAGCAGTTCCTCATCGATCTGGTCCTGGAGGGTCTGAACCGCCAGGTAGTAGAACAGAATGAACGCCACGGCCGCGGACACCGAAAAAATTCCCGTAAACCACAGCGTCAACCGGAAACGGATGGTCCTGAACAGATCAGGCATCGTCTTCTCTGATCACATATCCGGCCCCTCTCACCGTATGAATGAGCCGATCAGGATAATCCTTGTCGATCTTGTCCCGGAGCCGGCAGATCCGGGCTTCCACCACATTTGTCATGGGATCGAAATGATAATTCCACACATGTTCCATGATCATGGTTTTGGAAACGACCCGGTTTTTGTTCCGCAGCAGATATTCCAGCAGGGAAAATTCCAGGGGCTGGAGTTCGATGGGCGTTTTTCCCCGGAATACCCGCCGTTTCAACACATCCATGGTCAAATCCCCGCAGGTGAGCACCACCGGGTCAGTGACGTTGCCTGCCCGCCTGATCAGGGCCTGAACCCGGGCCAGCAGCTCGGAAAAGGCAAACGGTTTGGTCAGATAATCATCCGCACCGGCCTCCAGTCCCTTGACCCGGTCATCCACCCGGCCACGGGCGCTCAGTACGATGATGGGGGTGTTGTTGCGGTGCTGACGGATCTTCTGAATCAGGGTGAATCCGTCCATTTCCGGCAACATGATATCGATGATCAGGGTGTCATAGGAGGTGTCAAAGGCTTTGTCAAACCCTTCGGGCCCGGTGGCGGCCGTATCCACGGCGAATCCGGCGGAAACCAGCCCTTTTTCCACGAAACGGGTGATCTTTTCGTCATCTTCCACCAGCAGTACTCTCATGAATGCCTTTTCTCCCGGGGTTGGAATTGTCATCGCATTCCCATTATAGGACCCCCGGGTGAATAATCAATATTGATTTGATTTTTTTGCCCTGAGCCGGTAAGCTGGCCAGCACATTTTTTGACAACAACCTCAATACCAGGCGGACGAATTCAGATGAAATACACGTGGTGGATATGCCAGATCCTGCTGCTGCTGGTGTCGATATTCTTTCTGGTGTTCGGCCTGGACCTGCTGGCGGCCGCTTACCGGCTTGAAGACCCGTTTACCTTTATCATGACGTTTTTTGCCGCCAGTTTCGTGGTGCTGATCAGTGCGGCCCTGGCCGTCACGTTCGTGATCAAAATGGTCCGGGTGTACCGGCGTATCCGGTCTCCAAGGGTGTAGGAACAGGTGATTTCATGACCGTTTTGTTTTCCTTGTCCGATGTGACCAAGACCTATGGGGATGATACCCTTTTTTCGGAATTGAACCTGGATTTCAAAGCCGGGGAACACCTGGGCCTGATCGGCGGCAACGGCAGTGGGAAATCCACCCTGCTCAAGCTCATTGCCGGAGAGACCCTGCCGGATTCCGGAGAGATCGTGACCCAGAAAACCTGCCGCATCGTGTACCTGCCCCAGGAGGACCGGCTGACCCCGGACCAGACCGTGGAGGCGGTGCTGTTCGACAGCCTGGCGGCGCTGCCCATGGATGAGAAGGAGCGGCACCGCCGGGTGAACCAGGCCCTGGGCAAAGGGGGATTTGCAGATACAAACATCACTGTGGACACCCTGTCCGGAGGCTGGAAAAAGCGGCTGGCCATTACCCGGGCCCTGTGCATGGACCCGGATCTGCTGCTGCTGGACGAACCCACCAATCACCTGGATATCCACGGTATTCTCTGGCTGGAGCAGATCCTTGCCGGCGCCTCCTTTTCATTCATGGTGGTCAGCCATGACCGGGCGTTTCTGGAAACCACCTGTACCGGCACCATGGAGATCGCCCGGTACTATCCCAAAGGATATTTCAAGATCCAGGGCGGGTATGAAGTATTTGAACAGGAACGTACCAAATTTCTGACGGCCCAGGAAAAACAGCAGGCATCCCTGGCCAGCAAAATGCGCCGGGAAGATGAATGGCTCCGCCAGGGGGCCAAGGCCCGTTCCACCAAAGCCCGGTTCCGTATCGATGAGGCACAGCGGCTGCGCCAGGCCCTGGATGCGGTCAGGGAACGAAACCGCCGGATCGCCCGGGTGGACATGGATTTCACCGGCACGGGCCGCCAGACCCGGAAACTGATCCAGGTGCACAACCTGACCAAGGGGTTTGGCGGGCCGCCTTTGTTTTCCGGCATCACCTTTGAGCTGGGACCGGGATTCTGCCTGGGCGTGGTGGGGGTGAACGGGTCAGGCAAATCCACGTTTCTGTCGCTTCTGGAAAAGAAAACAGTGCCTGACCAGGGAACGGTCAAGTGGGCCGAGGGGCTGAAAGTGGCGGTATTCGACCAGCACCGGTCCCGGCTGAACCCGGACCGCCTGCTGCGGGAGGCATTGAACCCGGCCGGCGGGGATTCGGTGAACTTTCAGGGAAAAAGCGTGCACGTGGTGACCTGGGCCAAACGGTTCCTGTTCATGCCGGATCAGCTGGACATGCCGGTGCACCGGTTGTCCGGCGGGGAAAAGGCCCGGATCGTTCTGGCCAGCCTGATGCTTCAGCCCGCGGATGTGCTGCTTTTGGACGAGCCCACCAATGATCTGGACATCCTGTCCCTGGAGGTGCTGGAACAGCGGATTCAGGAATTCCCGGGCGCCGTGGTGATCGTGTCCCATGACCGGTATCTCATGGACCGGGTGTGCCACCGGATGCTGTTTCTGGACCCGGATTCTCCCCCGGCGTTCTACAGAAATTTCACCCAGATCCTGTCGGCGGCGGCCCGGAAGGTCCCAGGTTCGGGAAAACAAGCTGCCGATTCGAATGCCTCTGCTGCATCCGGGTCTTCCGCCCCCTCACGGCCGGCATCAAAATCCTCATCCGGGACACAGCGTGCCGCCGGAACAGCGGCCCGGTCCACGGCCGGATCCAGGCCGGTGTTTTCCTACAAGGACAAGTATGAGCTGGAACACATGGAAGAGACCATTCTGACAGCGGAAGCAGCCGTGGCACACCTGACTGCACAGGTCCAGGACCCGGAGATCATGGCGGACCCAAAACAGCTGGCCGATGTGTGCCGGGACCTGGAAAAAGCGGAAACCCGGGTTCAGGCATTGTATGCAAGATGGGAAGAACTGGAACAGAAAAAAGCGGCCGCGGAAAAATAACCGCCCTGCAGAGACAAGCGGAACGTGTCATACAACAGAACGCTTCAGACAAACAGACGGGAAATCAGGCTGATGACCGCGGTTTCAACAGTCAGAATCCGGGGCCCCATGTGGCAGGCGGCAAATCCGACGGCTTCAAAGGTCTGGACTTCCAGATCGATCCACCCCCCTTCCGGCCCCACGGCCAGGGTCACCGGCTGGTTCACGGCGGCCGGACAAGGCGCACCGGTTCTGGGGTGGGCCGTGATGCATCGGGTGCCCCTGGCAATTTCCGGGAGTTCATTTTTTACAAACCGGCTGAAAAACCGTTTTTTCTGGATGTCCGGCATCATGGTATCTTTTGCCTGTTCCAGGCCCAGCCGGGCATATCCGTTTAACTGGTCATCCTCGAGGAACGGGCTCTGCCAGAAGCTTTTTTCCACCCGCCAGGAATTCACCAGATAGATCTGCTTGACGCCCAGGGCCGTGACGTTCTGGATGATCCGCCGGAGCATCTTGGGCCGGGGAAGGGCCAGCACCAGGATCAACGGTACCGGCGGCGGCGGGGGCCGGTCCAGGATCAACCGCATCACCAGACCGTGGTCATCCATCTCTTCGATGATGCCGGCTCCCATCTGCCCGTTGAATTTGCCGCAGGCCACGGTATCTCCGGGACCGGCTCTGAGCACGGACCGGACATGGTCATGCCGCCGGCCGGACAGGCACACCCGGTCTGCGGAAACAAAATCCTCTTCAAAGAGCAGCACCAGGTTCACGGCTAAAACGTCACCTTTTCCACGGATGCGGCCGATTCCAGAAGATCCCGGGTTTTCCAGTCATCTCCGCCCATCATCCGGGCCAGGGCTTCCGCCAGGTGCACCGGGGTGACCCGGTTCAGCCGGCCCAGGCCCTGGAGGCAGGAGGGGCAGTTGGTCAGAATGATCCCGCCGGTTTTCTCTTCCAGGTGACTCGGTGGAGTGGCCGTCAGGTTGGTTGCCGGGCGTGGCCCCGGCGGTTGCGCGCCTGATGAGTCCACCAGGGTCATTGCCGCCTGCTTGCGCACCAGCATGTTATGGCTGATGTCGGGCCGGGACAGGGCCAGGGTGCCGGCCTGGGAGCAGCAGTGGGGCACCGGCGTGACGTCGAACCCGTGGGTTTTCAGCAGGGTTGTTCCCCGGTCTTTTAAAGAATCATGGCAGGGGGCGTGGTAGAGACAGGGGGATGAAAACGGTTCTGCAGGAGACCACCGGTCGAGCACGTATTCACTGACATCGGTCACAGGGCCTTCAAAGATCCGGGCCACCCCCAGCCGGTCCAGGGATTCCATGCAGGTGCCGCAGGACACCACCACGGCATCGAAATCCAGGTCATTGAACATCTCCCGGATCTGGGTCAACAAAATGATATTTTTGAGCACCAGTTCGTCGTGCTGCCGTGTCTGTGCATTCACCAGAAACGGATACCCGCAGCACAGAAACGGGGGCGGCAGGACCACCCGGTGATGCCGGGCCAGCAGAATGTACAGGGCCGCCTGTGAAATCCGGGAATAGATGCGTTCGCTCCCGCATCCGGGAAAATAAAACACCGTGGAAACCGCCTCTTCTTCAGGTTCCAGAACCAGGGCCTGGTTTTTCAGGGTCATGGGCACCCGGGTCCGCAGCGTGGTGAGATCCGGCCAGGGCATCCGGGATCTGAGCAGCTGCATGGGCCGGACCCTGGAAAACGGGCGGGTCCCTGCGACGGGAGACAGGACCGCGGCCCCGGTGCGCTGGAAAAACGTGCCGGCAGTCAGCAGCCACGGCCGGATCAGCCGGTTGACCCACGGCCGCTTGTCCCCCAGATACCCCAGGGTCACCCGGGTGGACACCGGGGTGTGCTTGAAATGCATGGTTTTCAGGATTTCCCTGGACTCGATGGTGATGTTGCCGGAGTCGATTTTCACCGGGCACCTTGTCAGGCACCGGTGGCAGATCGTACAGTGGTCCGCGATCTCTTCCAGGTTTTTCAAAATCTGAAACCCGGTGGACCGTGTCCGCTGGGTGATGTACAAAAGCGCCTCGATGAGCGCGCCCAACGCCAGGTTCCGGTTCCTGGGATGAAAAAACATGTTTTTGTCCGGAAAGAACACCGGGCACAGGGGCTTGCATTTCCCGCACCGGACACAGTGGGCGATGTTCATGGCCAGGTCGAACAATGAGCCGTGTTTCAGGATCCGGGCCTCGAGTTTCAGCAGGTTGAAGGACGGGGTGAACACCTTGTCCTGGATGTCCGGTTCACACAGTTTGCCCGGATTCATGATCCGGGCCGGGTCCACCTGGTTGCGGTAGGTTTCCAGGGCCTGGACCGCCGTTTCCGGCAGATATTTGAACTTGGTGATGCCGATGCCGTGCTCGCCGGACACCACCCCGTTGAGGGCCACGGCTTTTTCCATGACACGGTCTGCGGTCAGGGAAGCCCTTTTCATCATCTCCCGGTCATTGGACAGCACCGGGATGTTCACGTGCACATTGCCGTCTCCGGCGTGCATGTGGGTGGCCACCACGATCTCCCGGGCCCGGGTGGTGCGGTAGATGGATTCCAGGTTTTCCAGAACCAGGGAATACCCGCGCAGGCTTTCCGTCACCTGCTTATAGAAATTGCCGGCGTGAATCCCGGCTTCCAGGGCATCCCGGGAGGCGATGGTCAGCTTTTTTTTCAAGGCCCAGCCCAGGTCCTTGGCCTGGGCCACTTTTTTCTGCAGCCACTGGGGGTCGGCCAGGGGCACGGCCCGGTCCAGATACGCCACCAGGTTGTCAATGACCTGGGTCTGGTTGACCTTTTTTTCCTCCAGGTTGATCTGGTCCACGAACCGGACAAAATCGGCCAGGGACGCCAGGGGCAGGACAATGTCCTCATTGAGTTTGAACGCGTTGGTGTGGGCCGCGATGGCCCCCAGCCGCCTCCGGTCCTCCCAGAAACGGTCGGCCTCTTCATCGGTGCCGGCAATGGTCATCCCGGTTTTTTCAAACGGCTCCAGAATGGCGGCCAGGTCATCCATTCCCGCTGCCAGAAGGTCTTTGTCATCAGACACCAGGTCCACCAGCAGCACCGCCTTGAGCCGGCCGCCCAGACCGTTCTTGGTTTTATAGTCAATGGCCCGGATATAGGCTTCGTCAAAATGTTCCAGGGCCATGACCGCCGGGTCATGATGGGTGAACGCAGCGGATATGGCGGTAATGGCCTGGCCGGCTTCGGTCATGTCGTTGCCGAAAAATTCGATGCAGCAGGTTTTCTTGAACGCGAATTCCGGGTACAGGATGAACCGGGCCGAGGTGATGACCCCGTCACACCCCTCTTTCTGGATCCCGGGAAGGCCGTTGAGGTATTTGTTGGTGACATCCTTGCCCAGGCCTTTTTTGCGGATCTCCTCGCCGGTAAGCGTGATGGTCCGGATCTCCCGGCCTTCTTCATCCGTGATCTGGAAAGTCACCTGATCCGTGAACAGAATTTTGCGGCCCGGATGATTTTTCCGGGACACGGTGACCACCTGCCCGTCCGGCATGACGATGCGGTAGGACAGCACATTGTCGAGAGCCGTGCCGAACAGCACGGCGGTCTTGCCCCCGGCGTTTTCCGAAAGATTCCCGCCGATGGTGCAGGCCCAGGCGGATGTGGGATCCGTGGCAAATATCAACCCCTGTTTTGCCGCCGCATCCTTGGCATCCTGGGTGATGACCCCGGCCTGGACTTCCATGGCAAAACAGGTGCCTTCCCCCACAGGTTCCAGCGGGGTGATCTCACCGATACGGTTGAGTTTTTCCGTGTTGATCATGACGCAGTCAGGGGTCAGGGGCGTGGCCCCGCCGGTCAGACCGGTGCCGCCGCCCCTGGGTATGATGGACAGCCCCAGGTCATGGATCTTTTTCATCAGTTCCGGCACCTGGGATTCCCGGTCCGGCCGCACCACGGCTTTGGGAAGAAACCGCCGCCAGTCCGTGGCGTCTGTGGCATGGGCGGTGAGGGTAAAGGGGTCGAAACAGATGTTGTCCGTGCCCACGACCGGCCCCAGTTCCCGGACCACCCTGCGTTGAAACCCGGCCCGGGCCGCAATCCGGCGGTCCATGTCTTTCAAAACCCGGCGGCAGGCATCCAGCACATCAAGTACCTCTGAATGCCGTGCCGCCGTTTCGATGACCGCCAGGTCTTTTTCAAACTCGGAAAACAGCTGCCGGCGCCGGTCAGGCCGGGACACCAGTTCCTGGTACAGAAACGGATTCCGTTCGATGACGAACAGATCCCCCATGAACCGGTACAACAGCCTTGCCGACCGGCCGGTCCCTTTTGCGGGAGCCAGGGCCTTGAGGGTTTTCAGAAAACCGGATCCGAAAAGATGGACAATGATCCGGTCATCCGCGGCAGAGGTGTAGTTGTAGGGGATCTGTCTTTCCGGATCACGCATGGTCAGAGTTCAAAGGTTTTCATGCTCACCACCAGGGGCAGTGCCTCGATTTCCGCAATCACGTCCGGGGGCACCGGGGTGTCGGTCTTCAGGAAAATGATGTTGCGCTGCCCGTCCTCTTCCCGGCCCACCATCATGCGGGAGATGTTGATCTGATGGTTGCCCAAGGTATTGCCGATGGATCCGATGGAACCGGGTTTGTCCACGTTGTGGATCAGGCCCAGGTGACCCTCGGGGATCACTTCGAGCCGGAACTTGTTGATGCGAACGATCCGGGCCGTGTCCTTGCCGAAAATGGTGCCCGCCACCACATCGGTGCCGGTATCGGTGACAACGGTGATGCGGATCAGGTTGATAAAATTGCCCGAATCCTGGGCCGTGGATTCGGAGATCTTGATCCCTTTCTCATTGGCCAGGGAGATGGCGTTCACGGAGTTGACCTCATAGGGGATGAACTCGTTGAGCAGTCCCTTGATGGCCGCAATGGTGACCGGTTTGAGATCCAGGTCCGGAAACTTGCCGATATACTCTATCTGCACCTCTTTGACACCGCCGGAAATGAGCTGTGCCTGCATCTTGCCCATCTTTTCCGCCAGATACAGGAACGGCTTGAGCTGGCGCAGCACCTCGCCGGTGACCGACGGCACGTTCACGGCATTGATCACCGTGTCGAACAGCAGATAGGCAATGATCTGGTTGGCGGCGGCCACGGCCACATTGGTCTGAGCCTCCTTGGTGGAGGCGCCCAGGTGGGGGGTGGCCACCACCTGGTCCAGTCCCAGCAGGGGCAGGTCTCCGGGAGGTTCGGTGGAGAAGACGTCCAGGGCCGCGCCCGCCACTTTTCCGGACACAATGGCGTCATACAGGGCCGATTCATTGACAATCCCGCCCCGGGCGCAGTTGATGACATACACGCCGGTCTTCATCTTTTCAAACGCTTCGGCATCCAGCAGATCGATGGTGGCCTCCATCTTGGGGACATGCACGGTGATATAGTCGGCCTGGCTGTAGAGAGTTTCTTTGTCTACATATTCAAAGCCCTGTTTTTCAATGTGTTCTTTTGAAATATTGGGATCAAACACGATGACCCGCATTCTCAGTCCTTTGGCCAGGTTGGCCACGATAGACCCGATGTTGCCGAACCCGATGACGCCCAGGGTCTTGTTGAAGATCTCCCGGCCCTGGAGAATTTTTTTCTCCCATTTCCCCGCTTTCATGGAAGCGGTGGCCCGGGGAATGTTCCGGGTCAAAGACATCATCATGGCAATGGCGTGCTCGGCCGTGGTCACGGTGTTGCCGCCGGGCGTGTTCATGACCGCCACGCCTTTATGGGTGGCCTCGTCGATGTCCACGTTGTCCAGACCGATCCCGGCCCGGGCGATCACCTTCAGGTTTTTTGCGGCATCCAGCAGGGCCTTGTCCACTTTGGTGGCGCTCCGGATGGCCAGGGCATCATACTCCCCGATGATCTCCCGGAGTGCCTCAGGGGACAGCCCGGTGTTCACATCCACATCGATGCCGTCCTGGTTTTTGAAAATCTCGATGCCTGCCTCGTCCATTTTGTCGCTGACCAGCACTTTCATCATGCATTCTCCTTTTCAAAAGATATCATGAAGTCCTTGAGCGCCTGAATCCCTTCTTTTGTGGCGGCATTGTAGATGGATGCCCGGCATCCGCCCACGGACCGGTGGCCCTTGAGGCCGCCCAGTCCCTGTTTCATGGCCTGGGCTACAAACTGTTTTTCCAGGTCCTCGGAGGGCAGCCGGAAGGTCACGTTCATCAGGGACCGGGAATCCTTCCGGGCCGTGCCCCGGTAAAAACCGGACCCGTCGATCACATCGTACAGCATGGCCGCTTTTTCCTCATTGAACGCCGCCATGGCCTCCAGGGTGCCGAACTGATCCTGGATCCACTTGAACACCAGGCCGATGGTATAGATGCCGAAACAGGGCGGGGTGTTGTACATGGAGTTTTTGGATGCATAGGTGCTGTATTTGAGCATGGAAGGCAGATCGTCACCGGCGGTGTCCAGAAAATCCTTTTTGATGATCACCAGGCACGTGCCGGACGGGCCTAAGTTTTTCTGGGCACCGGCATAGATCAGGCCGAACTTGTCCATGGGCAGGGGCCGGGAAAAGATGTCCGACGACATGTCCGCCACCAGCGGAATCCCGCCGGTTTCCGGGAATGTTGCAAACTGGGTGCCTTTGATGGTGTTGTTGGAGGTGAGGTGCACATACCTGGCATTCGGGGTGCAGGGAATGTCTTCCGGGATATAGGAGAAATTCTGATCCTCGGAAGAAGCGGTCACCTGAATCGTTTTTTTCTGAATCTGGGCCTCCTTGATGGCTTTGGTGGACCAGGTGCCGGTGTTGATGTAATCCGCGGTCTGTCCCTGGCCCAGAAAATTCATGGGAATCATGGCGAACTGCAGAGACGCCCCGCCCTGGATGAACAGCACATGCCAGGAATCATCCAGTTTCAACAGCTGCCTGGCCCGCTCGATGGCATCATTGATCACTTCGTCGAACTGGGCCGACCGGTGACTGATCTCAGTGATGGACATGCCGGAATCCTTGAAATTCAGAAACGAGGCCTGGATCTCTTCAAGTACCGGTAACGGCAATGCGGCCGGACCGGCGTTAAAATTGTGAATTCGCTGCGCTGTCATGATCTCTCCTTTCGCTCGATAAAAATGAAAATCAGGTTAAATGGTACATCAGCCTTCTCTGTTCGCTTTTACACATTGTGCTCGCGGGTTTTGTGGAACTGGATGTCCGGCCACTCCTCCATCACAAACCCCAGCTGGTATTCGCTGGTGGTCATAAAAGTCAGGCATCCTTCCGCATCCAGGGCCAGGCTGGATTCATTCTTCTGCCGGAACCGCTTCAATATTTTCTCATCATCGCAGGAGACCCACCTGGCCACGGACAGATCAACGGGTTCGTATCCGGCATGGACATTGTATTCCGCCTTGAGCCGTGCCATGGTCACGTCAAACTGCAGAACGCCAACGGCCCCGATCACGTGCATGTTTCCCAGCAGCGGCCGGAACACCTGGATAGTGCCCTCTTCCGCCAGCTGGGTCAACCCCTTGTTCAGGGATTTGGTTTTCAATGGATCTTTTAACAGGACCCGCCTGAAATGCTCGGGGGCAAAACTGGGAATCCCCAGGAATTTCATCGGTTCCTTGGTGGTGAAGGTATCGCCGATCTTGATGGTGCCGTGGTTGTGTATCCCGATGATATCCCCGGGATAGGCCTCTTCCACATGACTGCGCTCCTGGGCCATGAAAATGGTGGCATTGGACAGGCGGATCTCTTTGCCAAGGCGGTGGTGCCTCACTTTCATGCCTTTTATGAACTTGCCGGAACAGATCCGGAAAAACGCGATCCGGTCCCGGTGTTCCGGGTCCATGTTGGCCTGGATTTTAAATGCAAATCCTGAAAAATCCTCCTCATATGGACTCACATCCCGGGTGGCTGCCGGTCTCACCCCGGGAGGCGGTGCAATCCGCACAAACGCGTCCAGCATTTCCCGGACCCCGAAATTGTTGATGGCGGATCCGAAAAACACCGGGGTCTGGGTGCCGTTCAGGAACAGGTCCATGTCAAAGGGGTCGGCCGCCCCCTTGATCAGTTCCACATCCTCCCTGAGCTGGTCGGCCCGGGAGGAGGAGATGCGCTCATCCAGCCGGGGATCGGACAGGTCCTGGATCACGATGCCGTCATCATCTCTGGGTGTATACCCGGGCGTAAAAATGCCCAGTTCCTTTTTCTCGAAATTATACACCCCCTTGAACCCCTTGCCCATGCCGATGGGCCAGGTCAACGGCACACATTCAATCTGAAGCTTGTCTTCGATATCCTCGAAGATATCCAGAGGCTCCAGTCCTTCCCTGTCCAGCTTGTTGATAAAAGTGATGATGGGGGTATTTCGCATGCGGCACACCTCCATCAGTTTTTCGGTCTGGGGCTCCACGCCTTTGGCATTGTCAATGATCATGACCGCACAGTCCACGGCCGTGAGCACCCGGTAGGTGTCTTCGGAAAAATCCTGGTGCCCCGGCGTGTCCAGCAGGTTGATCTCATATCCTTTATATTCAAACTTCATAACCGACGAAGACACGGAAATCCCGCGTTCCTGCTCGATGGACAGAAAATCGGACAGGGCCGCCCGGTCGGTTTTCCTGGACTTCACGGCCCCGGCCTGCTGAATGGCCCCGCCGAACAGCAGCAGTTTTTCAGTCAAAGTGGTTTTCCCGGCATCCGGGTGGGAGATGATGGCAAAGGTCCGGCGTTTTTTGATTTCCCGGACCCTTGCCCTGTCTATGGTGTCTGATTCCATTCACGGACATCCTTGTCGATTCATGCAATTTGCTTCAAAACAACGGCACCGGTATTTCAGAACCCGGCATTACGCCACCGTCACCGCTGTTTCATCCAGGTCTCAATTATCACATGTTTGTATCATTTTCCATGTGTTCCGGCAATTTATTATTGAAACAAAAAAGGCCATGGGACCCCCCATGGCCTGTGACTGACAATCCAGGATAAAACCGCCTGTCCGATCACCCTCCTGATTTGCGGAAAATTTTGAAAAACACCCCCATCCCCCCGGCCACACCAACAGCGTTAAGGCCGATATCAAATACCCCGCCATACCGGCCCGGCACATACACCTGGAGCACCTCGATCAGAATCCCGAGAGCCATAACCACCATGGCCGTGACACCGGCATTGATCCTCCGGGAAAACCCGATGCACTCAAAATAGTGAAGTGAGACCAGGGTCAGCACCCCATACATGGGAACATGTGTCAGGTTCCATAACACGGTCATGACTTTTTCCTGAAATGTTTTTTCCGGGCCCGGCATTTCCGTCACAGGCATCAGGGATCCGGCCATGATCAGGATCACCAGCGCGACAAACAATACCGCGAGACAGGTTTTTTTCCTGAAATCAGACATCGGAACCTTGTCGTTTCAATACCTGTTGACATTGTCGTGACACCCATTGCCATTCTTTTTCCAAAGACACCCGGGCCAGGTTCCTGAAAAACTGTTTCAAAAACCGTTGATTTCCCCGCATTCTCTTGAATTTTGCACCATGGCAGGGGGACCCGGCAAATGAACCGTTTTGACCCATATTTGCCCCGGGAGTCATCATGGCCATACAAACCAGTCCATTGGACATGACAAGCGCCATGGGCCGGGTAAAATAACGGGTTTCAAACCGGTTCAACTCCTGGACAGCGTGGGAGAAAAAAAACCGGCTTTTTTCTTCATACCTCTTTTTTTCAGGGTCTTGAGAAAAACAGGCTGCCCAGGCAAACACATCGCTTTTACGCAGATCCTGGGCAGCCCAGGTTTCTGTGGGAAATTCCAGGATTTCCGGTTTTTCCAGATACGGATATTCGTTTTCCGCCATCCAACCGGCATAATGAAGCAGCGATTCCCTGGCATGGCCAAACCAGTCATCCACCCGGCCTGAGGATTGCCGTGTCTCCAGATACCGCCCCAGGGCCTGGAGAAATATGGTATAAGACCAGCGGATTTCCGCATTCAGAAGGTCCATGCCCTCCAGGTCGTCCTCCGGCCCCACCGTTCGAACAACCAGGGCCTGGGCATGATCCAGATACAAGGGATCACCGGTGAGCAGGTATCCATCCAAAAGGGTGTTCAATGCGTTTCCACTGGCCCGGCCAGGGCCGTTAAGCTGATATATGCGTGGGCCGGGGTTTGAAAAAAGGGCCCTGATTTTTGCCGCCAGGTGCCTTGTTTGCTGAAACACCATTTCAGACAAGGTATCCGGTCCTTCCAGCTGAAGGATCACATAGCCGGCCAGATCCTTGACCGCGTTCTTGTATTTCGGGTTGCCCGTGAGCCAGTAAAGATAGAGGAGTCCTGTGGCATAGTTGTGTTCCACCGACGGCCCCCCGCCAACCGCCTTGTCCGGTTTCAGGTCCTGGTGAGCCCGGGAGACGGTCCGGTGGGTGGCGGTACAGGCAGGCAGGTGATGGTCCGTGTGCCAGAACAACCCATGGTTGTATTGATACTTGTCTTTTTCCGTATGGTAGATATCGATATCCACCACATGATCAGCCAGGTGTTCCGCCAGGGTGAACCATTTTGGGTCATGGGTGCGCATGAATTGAATCACGGCTCCCTTGATCACATCATACTGATTGTTGTAGTGAGACACAAAGATCTGGTCCGAAGGGGCAGACACGGCTTCATGGTCGGCATATATGTCCCCGAAATGGCGCCACCCGAATTCATCGATCCGGATGTTTTTTTGTTTATACCCGGTGTCTTGACTGATGAATCCCGCCACCAGCCGGTCATGTAGATCGATATCCGTGTTCTGCCCTCTTTTTTTGGCCGGCACCGGACCGGGCCAGGGCATGGCCTGGCGGTATTCCTTACACGAGATGTGCGGCACCAGGGGATCGGCGGACAAGGACAGAGAGAGGATCCCGGCCATATCCGGGGCAAATCCCACATCAAACACATGGGTTTTCCGCTCTCCGGGCTGCAGCTCGAACAGGCCCCCGAATCCTTCAGGAAACAGCCCGATCTCTAATTCCTGTCTTCCGGCTGTCAGGGATTTGGGGAAATTCTGCCAGAAATCCGCCACATAAACCCCAACAGCCGTTTCCGGACCGGCAGCCCCCATAAGCGGGGATGCATGATAGCCGGACCCGGCCACCCCACCGTCATGAAAGACTTTGTATCCTCTGAACTGGAGCGGGATGTGCCCGTCTTTGTTGACATGGTTGCTGGAAAACCAGTTCTCGTGTCCACTGGAATCCTGGTAAATGCGGACACAGGACCGGCCCATTTCCCGGACCGGCTGGTTTGCCGATTCAGGGGTATAAAACACCATGCCTGTATCCGCTTCATTCAGGGGAAGCCGAACGGTCAGGGACCTGAAATAAAAGGCATTCTCATCCCCTAAATCCCAGGCACCGCCCGGATGGACCGCAGCCCGTGTATTGCAGATGCCGAATTCAAATCGGACCCGGGGGATCCCGGAAAAAAAGTGGGCACGGCATTCAAACCTCAGGAACCGGGACCGGGTCTCATTTTCAAACCACCCCCGGGTGCGGATGGTTTTGCGTAGAAGAGTGTCATGGACAATGCCGGCCTCTTCTATTACCGGTTGCCGGACAATCCCGGTACAATCCTTTAAAACCACGGCGCTTTTTCCGGGCAAACACACCTGCCGGCCATGGAACGACACCTGGTTGAACGGCTGGAAGACACCGGTGACATTCATTTTTACGGTGATCTGGTCCGATTCAACCACAATCCGGTCCGGCGATTGCCGCCTGCTGATTTTCAAAAGGCTGCATGCACCGGTGTCATCGGCCCGGAGTTTGACATCTGCCGCTTTTTCAAGTTCCAGGCAAACGGTATCATGGGGATCCACGCATACCTGGATATCCAGCAGAAGCCATCGGATACTGTGGTCCGGCCAGACCGCTGTCACGGTATGCCCAAACGGCAGGACAGTGCTTTTGTCTGTTTTCAGGACAAGCTGTTCCGGGTCCGTGACATGTCCCCGTGAAAACGGCACACCCAGGCTGACCGGCTCGTCGATCCGCTGTATCCCGGCGGTTTCAGTGAACTTGATTTTCATGGGTCCACTTTTTCATGGATCCGCCGGCGGACCTGGAACGGGTTGCCCGCCCCCATGACATGGTCCGGCACCGGGGCTGCCACCACCGCCCCTGCGCCCACCATGCTGGTCTCACCCACATCCGCCATCACGACGGCCCCCTCCCCGATCCATGCCCGGGGACCGATCCGGACCTGCACCATATTGCCGGCTTCAAACCCGGTCCACTGCCCGGTATCATCCAGGGTATGCTGGTTTTTCCCGCTGGTCACACTGACCCGGGACCCGATCAGTGTCCCGGCCTTGATCCAGGCGGATCCGATCAGTGAATATGGCCCGATGTACACATGTTTTTCGATCCGCACCTGGCGGTGGGTACAGATGGCACCAAAGGAAATCACACACGACTCATCGCAGAAATCAAGCACCTGCCGGTAAAAAGCGGCCCGCAGATAGTTCCCCGGCAGCCCCGGCACCAGGGCCCAGAACTGGGCGAAAAAACCGAACCAGGTTTCAGCGGACCGGTTCATCTGTTTTTCAAAATTCACCATGACCCCGGACGGCAGTACAATCAAGTGGCACAGATACCGGACCGCATTTTTGACCCGTTGTTTCATTGTTCCTGTTTCACCGATGGTTTCAACTGTTGAATATTAATCCCCATTTTTCATATTCACTTCAAACACATGGATAATGGGAAACGGATCCAGTCCGTACCGGTCACTCCCCCGTTGAGAGATAAAAATTCTTTGGCGTTCTACGTCATACGCTGCTCCTGCTATTTCAGCCTTTGGGACGGCATACGGCAAGTCCATTTCCCAGACAGCATAGGGTAAAACATCCCACGGTTTGTGAGGTCTTCCGGTTTTAGTGTTGATAGTTTTGTCTTTAACTTTTACCAACTCCCTTACGTCATATGCCCATACCTGGTATATGTATGGATACCCATGAACACCTTTGTCTCCGTAAGCGGGATCATAACACCATTTATTTCCACCTCCGTCAGGATGAGGACGTCCATGGATGTTTGGGTCATCTGTTCCCATACCATAACAGGTATCCCCTTTACCTGTTATGCCCAGCCCGTGTCTTCCAAAAAACAGAATGCTGGCAGATCCTTCCGGAAACACGATGCCATTGATCTGTGTCACCATATTGTATAAAAGACTGGTCCCACCATATGATCCTAATGTCGAATGTTCAGCTGGATACCCCACAAGCATGACGGCTGGTGCCGGGTCGATGACACCCAGGTCATTGGGATCAAACACCCATGCACAGGGGCCCAGAGATGTCCGCGTGATAATTGCCAGAGACCCTTTGCCCGTCAAAACCGGGCCACCCAGAGCTTCCTGCCAGCTATCCGGGATATGCGCCATGTAGCCACCCACAAAACCTCCGTTTACCTTTTTTTCCCCAGTAGGATGGATGCCCACCTTAAACATCCCGTGAAATTGTATCCCCTCAGTCGCCCAATCTGGTGACGCAATGAAATGAGATCGTGAACCTGAATAATCCCCATCGTAAAACGCATAAGCGGACCCGATCAACCTGTCTTTATACAATAAAAATCCACCCGGGCTTCCGCCATTCCCCACCCGGGAACCGTCCTCCTTGAGATGGTCCCAGTTGCCGCCTGTGATATCTATGGACGGTTGTAATACTTTTGCGGTATGTAGTTTTTTGATGTCAGAGGTTTCAACAATCGCTGGAATACTCATTTCCAGAATCATTCTTTCCCAAGGATGCCCTGTAATATACAAAGAATTCCGAGATTCGTTATAGGCAATTGCCGCGCCGCCCGACGCAAGAGACGCTGCCCTCTTGGTGGGGCCATATTTTCCCTTGGGCACTCTGAACGCCCCTTTGTAGATGAAATGTTTCTTTTGAATTAATACCTGCCGTGAATCTTCGCCTATGTTGATCTCAGATGGTCCTGCGTCAGATGTGTGAAGCATGCATATCTGTAAAACTTGCCAGAACAAAACTGGCAGACCTGCCAAAAAAATCCATCTTTTTTTCGATTGATAGCGTTTGTTCATGGTCTCGATTCCTTATGATACAGATTTCAATCCAATTGATATTTTTTTTTCAGACAAAGTTGGTACAATGCATTGTTCAACAACAGTAAAACAAAAAAAATCTCATAAGTATTGAGGCTTAAAAACAAAGAACACACAATCAACCCGGAAAAAGAGGCAGTAGCAGCATCATTGTAAAGGCCTATCTTTCGTGATTCCTCATCCTGAAAAAAAGTCCGGCACCAGTGCCGTATTCGTTTTGAATAAACAAAAAACAGCACAACGACCGCCACATATGAAAGACCTGCACCGAGCCCGGATTCTGCAGCAAACTGAATCAATGTATTGTGTGCCACCCGGGGACTAGTGTCGTAATAATCAGGCAGAGCTGTGATAAAGGCCCCTACTCCGACCCCAGTCAAAGGAAACTCTCCCATCATTTTAATTCCACCTTTCCATGCTGAAATCCGCATCTGAGCCGAGCTTTCCTCTTGAAATTCAATAATGCTTTCGCTTCGCTGAGACATAATTTCCCCGGACTGCCATTGGTAAAAAAGAATAAAAACGATCAACAGGGGCAAGGTCAGTATTTTTTTTTTGGATATAAAAAGAATATACAACATTACAATACCAAGCCCGACAAGCCCTCCCCGGGAACCAGTCAAAAAAACGGCATGCCATCCAAACGGAATTATCGCCCACATCGCTCCTCGTATCCATATAGATTTCATATCCCATGCCAGATAATAAATAAACGGCAGTCCGGTTACGAACAGCATAGCAAAAGCGTTTTCGTCGCGGTAGATGGACCCTCCGTCAATGCCCATCGGACCCATGAGACGTCCCATATTGAATTGGAACCAATTCTGGGAAAGATATTGAGCATTTGCCCAATAAATGAGGTAGGCGGTTGAAAGAAAAAAAACAATAACCAAAAACCTGAGCTTCCGGATATCATTCATTTCAAGGGATGCCAAAAAGTAGAACAAAAAAATCGTATTGGTGATTGAAAAAATCCGGGCGGGGGTCAGGCCGGACGAATTAAAAGAAGATACATAGGGCCCTGTCGCATACGATATTGCAACACATAACCATAGGATGGCCAACCACAGATTCTGATGGTTTACCAGAAAATGGATTTCATAACGGCTCCTAAAAAACGACAGCCCCACACCAGCAAAAGAAAAAAAGGCAATGATCAGTGATACACGAAGACCTTCAAAATTCCACCACCAGATATACTGAGGTCCCAGAATTGCCAATAAATAATAGGAAGAAATTCCGATCCATGGCCGGGTGAGGGTGCTGAGCCCTGTTAATGCAATACATATGACAAGTAATAGTTTACCCATGAATTTCAGCTATTAACAAGAAACAAAAACCAGGGGCAGTAAAGAAACGATTGCACTGATAATGAAAACCATGGAAGATTCTGTTTATGCGCAGCCCTTGCCATTTTATCAAACGTCCTTGCAATGGAACGATTCCACCCATTACCAGCAGTGAATACAGGATAAAAACTGATGGCTTCTATTTCAGGCAAGGAAGTATCCGAAAGCCTGCAGTCGCTTGCCAAGCTTTTATTATATCGGTCTCGTATTTTTTCAGACAAGGCAGTTTTGTCAATAGTCATCTGACTGGTCCCGGAATGTACGGTTCTGACATATAAGGGTTCAGCAAAATTGCCGGCACAGGTTTCCGGAAGAAGTCTGGACCAAAGTTCATAATCCTGGACATAGGTGCACTCCTCGCCATATCCACCAGCCGTTTCCATGAGTTTTCTGCTGATTATCATGGATCCGTGCACAAAAGGATTGTACGAAGAAAAAGCCTTGACAATATCATGATGGGCTTCAGGATATTTGTAAACCTCATTGATAATGCCATGCCTTTCAGGCTGAATAAAACAACTGGTTCCCAGCAACCCTACGTGGGGATGGCTGTCCAGAAATGCCAACTGGTCTGCCAACCGCGTGTGAATGGAAAAGTCATCTGCATCATGACGAGCGATCCATTTTCCACTTGCCATGCCCAGGGCCCGGTTCAGGGATTTTGTCAACCCCATGTTGTCTTGCTGGTAAAATCGAATGCGAGGATCATGAATTCGACGGATCATATCCGCAGTATGATCGGTACTCCCGTCATCTATCAGGATAAGTTCAAAATTTCCATAGGTTTGTACTAAAAGACTCAGCAATGCCCTTAAAATGTATTGTTCGCCGTTGAAAACAGACATTAAAATTGAAATTTCTGGATTTGAAAATCGGTTCATAACAATGACTCGTAGATTTTCAAGTGCTTTTGGGCAGTATGTTCCCACATAAATGACCGGGCTCTATCATATCCGGATTCAGACTGCCGCTGCCATTCACGTTGAACCGTCAGCAACCGCTCAATTCCACGAGCCATACCTGAAACATCTTCCAATTTATATTTCTTCCCTGCAGGACCCAGAATTTCAGGAATCGATGCCCTGTCAGATGAAACGACGGGTGTGCCACAGGCCATGGCCTGAATCAGAGGAAATCCGAATCCTTCATACATAGAGGGGAACAAAAAAAGTGCCGCATGCCTGAAATACCAAACCATTTTTTCCAGACTGACCCATCCGGAAATTTGTATATGATTCCCCAATTCATATTTTTGAACCGACTTAACCAATTCCGAGTCGGTGTTGCCACAAAATCCGACGATTTTTAGTGGATAAGCTCTGCGAACCTTCGGATCGACCTTTTTCCATGCAGCCAGTGCAAATTCTGGATTTTTCTGTTCGCTGTCTCCCCCGAGCATCAGCACAAAACGCCTTTGTTCAAAAGGAATAATTTCATGGTTTAAATATGCATTATCCACACCATGATAGACGACATGAATCCTGTTTCTTTCAATATTCAACCGGGAGACGATATCACTGGCGGAATGGTTTGACACAGTGATGATTTTTTCCGCTTTTCTCATTCCTATCCAATATAACGCCAGGCGATAGAGAAAAATCCGGGTATGGTATGCCACATTCCATAATTTTTTTTCCTTGGCAATCCAATTTATATAGCGCTGCTTCAAAAAAATATATTCAATGACATCATGGACTGTGACCACCATCGGTATTCCCGGAAAAAAACAGACTCTGTTACCCGGCATATGTACCAAATCAATTTGATGCTGTTTGAGCATTCGGGGCAAATACACCTGCTCCCACATGATTTCACCATCACAATCATGATTGACAAAATTCACATTAGGATGTTGCCTGATTATTCCCTTAATTCTTGGCAGATAATTGTCCGGGATATCATTGTGTTCATATCCTTTGTTTATAAAATAATAAAATTGGTATTCTTTGACATGGACAGGCAGTTGCTGACACAGGTTCAACACATACAACGGCATCCCTCTGAGAGGGCGCAAAAGAAACCGGGCATCTATTCCAATCCGTTTAACTATTTCGATCACTCCCCCAGGTCTCTGTTGTATATCTTCAGTAACTGATCTGTGATACTTTCTACACTAAATGCTTTTATCGCCTTTTTTTTTCCAGCCTCGATAAAATCTTTTTTGTCTGAATCAATCAGGGTCCGAATCATTATAATTTCACGCACGAATCCATCAATGTCTCCTGGATCAACCAGCCGTGCACCCGGGTTGCCTTCCAGGATTTCCTTCAAACCTCCTACCCGAGATGCAACAACTGGCAAACGGGACAAGAGCGCTTCGATCACGACGCGACCAAAACTTTCAAAATGACTCGGAAACAAGAACAGATCCATCCCTGAAAATACTTTTCCAACTTCGCTTTCATGACCATGGAAAACGAACTGTTCAAACATATCACAGGCTCTGGTTGCCTCATATAAGCGGCCCAACTCAGATTGATCGTCCGTCAAATCCTCTCCCACCACAATAAAAACAGTGTCAGAGTAATAGTTTTGCAAGGAATGTGCAATTTTCACAAAATCAAACACCCCTTTTTCTTTTCCAATGTTACCAACTATGCCAATGACAAATTTATTAACAGCATTCCATTTTTCCCGCATATGTTTGCGGTAGGCTGGTTTAAAATAATTCCGTTCGTTGAATGGATTGTAGACAACATATTTTTTCGAGAACTCCGAATTGTTTTCATTTTTTTCAAATTCATTTTTCATAAAAAAACTGTTAAAAATCAATGCATCAGGTTTTCGTTTTAAAAAATATCTGATGGTTTCCCGGGACAATTTGTAACGAACATGACAAAAGGTTTTAATCCGTAACAATTTTCCGACAAAGGAAAGAATCCTGAAACAATGGATGTCATTGGAATGTAGAATATTAAATCGATTTTTTTTTATAAAAACGAAAAACTGCACAGCGATTATAAAAATTTGTAATCGGCTTGTCTCTTTTGAAATGCGATGTTCAATGATTTTGTAATGAATGCCATGTTCTTCCAGCTTGATACAAATAGGTCCTTTTTCAGGGATGATAACAGACGACAAAACTCCTGAATGTTTAAAGCCGACACACGTCTCCAGCATACTCATGTTATCACCGCCTAATCGGCTGTGATTACAGACAAATAGCACTTTACATGGATTATCGTCAGACTTTTTCACGCGTCAAATTCTCATCGCCAGTATTATTTTTTGAATAACGAAAATCCATATGTATAATATCTTATTAATTCTTTCATTCCTTTGGGGAGTAATGAAAAAGCAAACAGGTATATTCCTGATGCGGCAAGTATCCCAAAAATCAGAAAAATTATTGGATTGCTATCACACAAAAAACGGTTAAAAATCCTGCATACCGAAACCATTACAATGCAAGAGATAAAGGGCCTAAATATTGAACAAAAGAAATCCTGAACCCTTATTCCGGTCTCTTTGAATGAAAACATAAGAAACGGAAATAAAATTAAATAATTTGCAACCGCATAACCAATCGCCACTCCCTTTGCTCCCCATGGAATACCCGCAACGAAAAAACCGCAAACAATGATTGTGTTGAGCAACCCAAGTTTTAGATAAAGCCGGCTTCGTCCTGTAGAAATCATCACCATGCCTGTTGTCCCACTGATTGGCTGAATAAAAGCTGAAAGTGCCAAAATTTTAAATATTTCACTGGCTCCCATCCATTGCGGTCCAAGCAGCAGGTAGATGATCTGATCGGAATAGATCAGCATGATCATGACCAACGGCATTGACACAAAAGAAAGTATCGATAGGCTTTTTAAATAATAATCCCGGTAACGTCCCATGTCATCCTGCAATCGGCTCAAAGCAGGCAGAGCGACGCTGATCAAAGGGTCCCGCAAGTTTATCACCGGCATCATCAACAATTGATATGCTTTACTGTAGAGCCCTAACGGACCACTGCCGTGAAACCGACCGATAAGCACATTGTCCATATTGCGCGCAAAATAATTGATGAAATTGAACGCTATGAGATCAGATCCAAACCGGATCATGTCTCCCACATCTGAACGCAGATCAGGCAGGCCTGGCACCCATCTGCATGAAAGCCAGCAGCCTATCGTCATCAACGTCACATTGGTAAGGGTGTTGAAAATCAATGCCCAGTAGCCAAATCCGCAATACCCGGTTACAATGGCCACCAAAATTCCACCAGTTAGGGATAATATGCGGATTTTGGCCAGGGAATAAAACCGCATCTGTCGGGTAAGCAGTGCGGAATGCTGGATGTTCAACCCGCCAATAAAGAAAATAACGGACAAACACAGCATCACCCCCAGCATATCAGACGTCTTGAAAAACCAGGCCACCGCGGGGGAAACAAAGGCAACAATCAGTGTAAGCAGTAACCCGATGGCTGCATTGACCCAAAACAAGGTGCTGACTTGTTCATGGGTGATGTCTGAACGTTGGACAGTGGCCGTGGACAGTCCAAAGCTGGAAAACATGCCGGCAAATCCGGTGATGGTCATGGCCATGGCATTGATGCCGTAATCCTGGGGGCTTAAAATCCGGGCCAGGATCATGGTGGAACCCAATTGAATAAGGAACATGACAGCCTGGGACCCCAGGGTCACGGCACCGCTTTTCAAAGACCGTTTTTTCAGGTCTGATTGAAGATGGACCGTATCGAACAAATGACGATATTTCTGAGAAGGTTCCGTCATTTTGAGTCGTCCCGCAAACGGATATAAAGATTCTGGTACGCTGTTGCCATTTTTGCGGATGAAAATGTCTGTCTGACCCGCCTGGCTGCCTCGAATGCAGTTTTCCGAGCTGTTTGCCCGTCCCCTGACAGATGCTTTAGCAGTGCAGCCAGTTCAAGGTCATTTCCCGGCTTAAACAAAAAACCGGACTGCCCGTGATCCACCAGAACCCGGCAGCCGGGTATATCAGAGGCAATCACAGGAATGCCGGCTCCCATGGCCTCCATCAGACACCTGGGAATCCCTTCAGACAAAGAGGGGAGGACAAACAGATCAAATCCTTTCAGATAGGAAAGCCGGTCCGGCTTGAATCCTGTAAACAAAACCTGACGGGAAATGTTCAGGTCTCTGGCCATCTGCACCAGGTGGGCTTGTTGATCCCCTTCCCCCACCACCACAAGGAACCATGGAAATGAGCGGATACGGGCCATGGCTTTTAAAAGGGTGTCGATGTCCTTGCCCCCAGCCAGGCGACCGACATACCCCACTACCACATGACCGGACTGTTTCATGGCATGGACCGGTTCTGCAATGGCGGTCACTGCTTTCAATTCTTCGAGATCAACTCCGTTCGGAATCAAAGTCAGCTTTTTTTCAAGAAACGGAATTTTCTTCAAGCCCTCATAGAGTTCCGCAGACAGAGGCACCACTGCATCCAGGAAGAGAAACACGAGCCGATCCAGCCATTCATAGAAAAGCAGGGCCATTCCGGCATTTTTGCTCCATCCGTGGGGCGTGGAAACATTCTTGCATCGGATTCCCCGGGTGGCGAGCCATCCGATAATGTCGGTCTTGTACCAGTGGGTGTGAACCAGATCGATTTCCCGGTTTTTCAAAAATTTTCTCAGTTTAAAAATCGCTGCCAGGTTTATCCGGCCAGGAGCGCGGATCACCATGGTATCAATCCCCAGGGATTGGGCTTCCCGGATCAGGGGCGGTGTTTCCGGCTGAAAATCATCCTGGATCACCCCGATGACGGAAGATATTTTTTTCGGGTCCAAGTGTCGCACCAGGGCCAGAATCCAGCGTTCCGCGCCATAGAGACCAGCCGGGCTGCCCAGGTGCAGCACCCGGACGGGTTGGGTATGTGTCATTTAGGCAGATCTTTCATGAACCTGTTCTTCCCATATTCCCAGCATCATCAATCCCCAGAGCAGCACACTGTGATCCCGGGCCCCGGTCTGATGCGCCTGCCAGAGTCTGTCCAGTTCAGACCGGTTCAGGCAGGTACGAACGATTTCGCTCTTGCGCATGACTTCCTGCACCACCGGTTTCAGGTCGGTTTGAAGCCATTTTGCCGCAGGGAGAGCAAATCCTTTTTTAGGAAGCCGGGCGATCTGTGGGGGTAAACGCCGGCCCACCAGATGACGTAACAACACTTTGCCGGTCCCCCGGGCAGTTTTCAGGTGGCAGGGCAGCCGGGCCGCGAATTCCAGAATGCGGTAATCCAGAAGAGGGTTGCGCACCTCAAGAGAATGGGCCATGCTCATCCGGTCCACCTTTACCAGCACATCATCTGTCATGTAAACCTGGATATCAGTGGACTGGCACCTTGAAACAGGATCTTTGGCAGGGCATCCCCGGTATACCGGCACCACCATTTCCGCCGGGCTGAACCCCCTGAGCGTACCCATGAAATCAGGAGAATACAGCGTTTGCCTTAAATCCGGTCTCAGCCAGGCCAGATCATTGTAAAACGCCTGACCGTCACTGACAGCCAGATTTTCCAGGATGGTTTTCCACCGCAGATACCGGGGCAGCCGGGCCGTTCCCGGATAAAGAGATCCCAAAGCCGCAAACATCGTGGAGCGGAAAACGGCCGGGATTTTTTTCCGGATACGGGATTCCAGGAGATGCGGCACATACCGAAAAGTATACCCGCCAAACCCCTCATCCCCACCATCACCTGAAAGGGCCACGGTCACATTTTGTCTGGCCATCCGGCATACATGCCATGTGGGGAGAACACTGGCATCGGCAAAGGGTTCATCCAGAAGTGCCCCGATTTTTTCAATGGTTCCCCAGGCATCGGCATCAACCGTGAATTCCCTGTGTTCAGTGCCCAGAAAACCGGCTATGGTCCCGGCTGCCTGCAGTTCATTGAATCCGTCTTCCTGAAACCCGATGGTATGGGTCAATACCGGATGGTCCAGTATGTCTGCCATGACCGATACCACCAGGGCGGAATCGATGCCCCCGGACAAAAAAGCCCCTAAGGGCACTTCACTGACCAGCCGGCATTTGACCGCATCATACAGAAGAGGGATCAGGGCCTCTGCCGCCTCATCCAGGGTCTGGGGCACCACCGGTTCAAACTCGAGGTGCCAGTAGCGATTCAAGGTAATGCCTTGGGATGTCACGGTCAAGGTATGGGCCGGGGGCAGTTTGCTGATGTCCTCATAAATGGTGTGGGGCACCGGAATATATCCCAGAGAAAAATAACAGTCGAGCGCCCTGAAATTAATTTTTTTCTCTGACATGCCGGCGGCAAGCAGGGCTTTGAGTTCCGAGGCAAAGGCAAACCGCTGACCGTCCCAGGCATAGTAGAACGGTTTTTTACCCACCCGGTCCCTGGCCGCAAACAAGATTTTTTCCCGCTTGTCCCAGATGGCAAAGGCAAACATGCCGTTGAATTTTGTAACGCAGTTTTTTCCCCATTCCATATAGGCCTTCAGCATCACTTCCGTGTCTGATGCAGTGTTGAACCGGTGGCCCTTGCGGGAAAGTTCCGTTCTGATCTCCTGGAAGTTGTATATTTCACCGTTGAACACGATCTGAAAACGGCCGTGCCCGCCCGCCATGGGCTGCTGCCCCGAGGACAAATCAATGATACTCAGGCGCTTGTGGCCCAAAGCTGCGTGGTCATCCACATAAAAGCCTTCCTCATCCGGGCCCCGGTGGATCACGGTCCGGGCCATTTTACGGATTTTTCGGAACGCCTGTTCTATTTTATGGGATGAAAAACATATGAATCCGGTTATGCCGCACATGGGTAGGGTATAAAAGTGCCTTGTTTGGTTAACTGTCAAGCAGCTTCAGATATTCTGCAACAGATCTGTTTACGTTTAAAGCGATGGATATTGCTTTACGGCAGATGGGTTCATCTTTCAAATATAACTTCTCCGGCCTCAATATCGTCCAAAAACCTCCCAGTGGCATCAGGTTGAATTTGAAATTTTCATGTTCGTTCAGTTCTGGCCGATGTTATTTTTTAAATTCCATGTAGATTTTTTTATATTGATTGATCATTCTATCAAATGTAAAGTTTTCCAGGAAGCGGTTTCTGGCATTGTTTCCCAACGTGTATCTTTTTTTGGGGTCTGAGGCCGCTTCTGTGAGAGAAGCGGCCAGCGCGGCTGAATTATCAGAAATTATGATCCACCCGGTTTGGCCATGAACCACAATTTCAGGGTTTCCACCCACCCGGGTGACGATCGCGGGAATGCCTGCAGACATAGCTTCCAGCAGGGCCATGGAGGTGCCTTCACTGAAGCTGACCAAAAGAAAAATATCCATGGCAAGGGCCAGTTTTCCCGCATCTGGCTGGTATCCAGCCAGGGTCACCTGTTTGTGTAAATCAAGACGGTGAATTGTTTCTTTGATGTCAGCAAACAGCGGTCCGTCACCAACGATGAGCAGTTTCAAGTCAGGGCATTGACTGGCTGCCCTCCGGAATCCCTCCAGGAGCAGCGGCAGGTTCTTGATGGGGTCCAGCCGGCCGACGAATCCGGCCACAATATCATTTTCCTGGTAGCCAAAGCGGTGCCGCAAAGCATTTCGATCTTCCAGGCCCATGGGGGACAGCGGCCGGGTGCCGTTATACACGACCTGAATTTTTTTTGGGTCAATGCCTTCATAGCAGATCAGTCTGTCTTTCACATCCCTTGAAACCGCCACCACCGTGTTTGTGAGTTTCTGGAGAACCATCCGGTTGAACCATTTTTTTTTTCTGTTCAGATTTTCCGGATAGTGCCGGCCGTGCTCTTCAAACACCAGTTTGGTTTTCGGCTGCATCACTCTTGAAAGACCCGCATAAAACCAGGGGGTGGTCTGGTGTGCATGAAAAAAGTCGATGCTGCGGGATTTAGCATACCGGGCCAGCAGCACAGGAATCCGTAAATCCACACCCGGCTGCCGGTAAAGACAGGTTACCGGAATGCCGGCGCTCCGGACCGGATCAGCCCAGATCCCGGGCTCATCCAGGCAGAGAATATGGATATCATACTCATCTTTCAAGGCCAGGGCCATGTCTGCAGCCAGACGTTCCGTGCCCCCCGGATTCAGGGAGTGCACCACAAAAGCGGCTTTTGTTTTCATGACAGGACCTGATCCAGTTTTTTCAGGCAGGCAGACCAGTCATACCGCTGTTTGACCCATTCTCTTGCCGCATGCCCCATGGCACTGGCCTTTGTATGATCCTCCAGCAGTGCCACAACTGCGTCTGCAAATCCATCTGAAGTGTCCGCCACCTTTGCATGGGTTTCAGCCTTCACATCCATACCTGAAAAAGCGGCAGATGTGCAGACAACGGGACAGCCCATGGCCATGGCCTCAAGCACCTTGTTCTGGATCCCCCTGGCAATGCGCAACGGGATCACACATACATGGGCGGTGTCATAAAACGGCCTGATGTCTTTGACATACCCGGTAATCCGGACCCCTGGTATGCGTGCCAATGCCAGAATGTCCCGGCACGGATTGCGCCCCACTATCTGGAACTGGATCATTGGATACCTGTGTTTGATCTTTGGCAAAATCTGGCGGCAAAACCAGACAATTCCGTCAATATTGGCATAATAATCCATGGCACCTGTGAATATCAGGGTTGGAAAACCTTGGTGTTCAGGTATATCTCCTTTACTGGAAAAATAATTAAAATCCACGCCATTTGAAACAGACACCACATGTTTGGCTCCTAGCACCTGGTGTCGAAACAAAGCGGCTTCCTGTTCCGAAACAAACACGGAAACATCAAACACCTGGTTGATCTTTTTTTCATAAATTCGCAGCCGCCTGGCCTCGGCGCTGAAAAGACAGTTCAGGGGGAATCTCGCTTTCCGGGCGTATTGCTGCCATTTGTCAGAATCCATGTCACAAAAATCCATGACCAGCCGGGGCACCGGAGACCGTGTTTGGATGAGCCCTGAATGATGACACACATACCTTGCCATGGAGGAAGAAAAACAGAAAATTGCCTGGTATCGGTTTTTTGTCAACAGGGTTTTTACCTGTTTGTGGGCTTTGGCATCAGTATAAAACCCCTGGGTAATGGACCTTCCTTTGGCAAAGCTCAGAATGCCGTTTATTTTGGCACGCAAAGAATTCAGCGGAAACACAGATACATGGGTGCAAATTCTTTCAAGGTCTCCCACATACTCCAGATCGTTAGGATCATCGGCAAAAGTCACCAGGTCGATGTCCCATTTTTTGCTCAAAAAACGGATCTGGTTGAAGGTCCGGATCTTGTCCCCTTTGTCGGGGGGAAACGGAACCCGGTGGCAGATATACAGGAGTGCCGGGCGGGTCATTTTCCAGGTTTCACCACGGCCAGGGTCCTGGCGATGAAATAGACATACATGAGACCTATTAGCTGCAATTTTGTTTTCCATCCAGCCGGACGGTTCCGGTACCGAAACCAGACCGCTGCGCCGGGGAGAAATGCCACAGCCAGTGACGTCAGAAAACCGATTATACCGCCTTCTATAAAACCCAAAATCAGAACCGCCGGAGTTAAAACGCCGAAGTAAACGGGAATAGAGAGACTCAGCAACTCGCTGGTGCGGAATCCATGCGAAAAGACACCGGAAAAACTATATTTTCCTCGCCACATCTCTTTTTTAAAAAAAACTGACAGGGTTGAATCTTCGCCCAAGTGAACCATCTTGATGGATCTGTCTGAAACAATTTTTCCAAAAACAGAAATCCGATAACAAAAATCCACATCCTCACAGGTTTCCAAAGATTCATTGAATCCTTGGACCTGGTTGAATTGTTTTTTTCTTACAAACAAATTAGCTGATCCCAGCCAATTGACCGGCTTAATCTGTTCGGCCGGCACCCGGACCAGGCGCCAGGCTGCCTGCACCCAGGTGGGATCGTCCGGGATCTCCGGTGGCGATCCCCAGGCGGCGGCAGTGGGATCTTCAAAATACCGGGAGGCACATTTCAGCCAGTTTGGTGAGACCATACAGTCGGCATCCACAAATGCCAGGATCTTGCCCCGGGCTTGGCGGGCCCCAAGGTTTCTCAGGCCGGACACGGTCAGAGTGTCGTCCTGGAGCAGGACGGCATTGAAGAAGCGGGCAATCTCACAGGTGTTATCGGTTGAGCCGTTGTCGACCACGATCACCTCCAGCTGCTCCCGGGGCCAGTCCAGGCCGTGGATGGACTGCAGACATAAAGGCAGGCGTTCGGCTTCGTTATATGCGGGAATGATGATACTGACCGTGGGGTTCATGTCACAGGGATCACAGGGAAATGAATTTTCGGGTTTGCGTGCCCAGAAAGGTGTTCAATGGTACCGGCAGGTGTTTGAGAAGGGTTTCCGCCAGTTGTCTGGGCGAACTGGTTCGAAGCCGGGGATCTGTTTCAGGATCCAGGGGGAACGGCACAAGGGGATGTTTGGTAAAAGTTGTTTCATTGGGGATGTGATGGGCCATGGGGGTGAATCCGGCCCAGTGCAGGTCTTCCGGAACAGCCTCCCATTGTTTTTTGAACCGGAAAGTGCCTTCGCCGGGAGTGGACCGGCCGAAATCAAACTGCTTGAATCCGTTTCTGGCGGCAAAGGACAAAAATCCCCAATACAGGAGCATATTGGGGTTCATGGGATTGAAACGGCGCAAAGACGATGCCCAGGGAACCGCCACCACCCTGGGATGGCAAAGAATGATGCCGGCGGCGGCCGGGATCCCGCCCGGGGTGCACACCAGCCCCACATGGGCGCGGTTACCAAGCTTTGAAAACAGATGAACGAACCAGGATAGCCCATGGGGAGGCGATCCCAGGTCCCGCATGTTTTCACAAAAAACCGTGTAAAACCCGGGCAACAGTTCCCGTCCGCCCAGGTGAAAGGAAAGCCCGTCCCGGATCGGTTTTTTTACCTGGCTTCTGACCTTGGCCTTCAGGGATTGGAGCAGGCGGTCCGGATTATCCGGCAGGGATCTCACCATACGCACCTTGCCTGGATGACGGGTAAATTCCGGGTCCTGGCCGGCAAAAGGGGCCACAGAACGGATCACCACCTGTGGAATGTTTTTTTTTGCCGCATAGGCCAGTGCATGGGCAAGCAGGGCCGCTTCGAAGTCCGGTGTGTCCGCGAGTATGCCGGCGGCATCGCAGTAGGGCAACGACACCAGGGTTCCTTTGAGCAGAGGGAAATGCACATGGACCAGGGGCAGCACCCCCCGGATTCGGCCGCTGCCGGAATCCCGGTCCCGGGCCATGAAACCGATGCTGTCAAACCCGCAGGCCGGGGTCACAGCCCGGACAAACCCGGACAAATGAAACGGGATTCCGCACGGATGCCGGTCTACGTATTGGTCCCATAAAAACCAGTCCCGGTCCGTGGCCGCCTGGATGCAGACACCGGGATTCAGCATGGCATCTGTGCGAGAAACCCGGTGATGGTCGGAAACCGGCTCCGGTTGAATGCGGTTACCAGGGCTTTCAATTTGGCAGCGGTGCGGGAAAGACCGGTATAGTGCCGGAAAGCCAGCCATTTGGGCACCCCTTTGACCCGGGGCTGATCCGGGTCGAATTCCCAGGGATGGGCATAGAACACAAACGCGTTTTCTTTTTTCAGGACCTGGTGCATGCCGGCTTTGAAAAAAGGGAACGGCATCAGCCTGAAATACCCGCCCCCGCCCAGGGGCCACACCCGGCCTTGCATGTGCAGGTTGCTCACCGGCACCTCATAAAAATCAGGGGACAGACAGAAACAATTGTACCTCTTTACCCATCCGGACAGATCCAGGATACCATACCGGCCATGTCCGGAAAACGAGTTATAGCTGGCATCATACCGGTATCCGGCCTGGCGGACCAGATCCAGGGCCTGGGCCGTGATGGAAAAATTCGGGGCCCGGTACCCGCATATCTGTGCCCCCACCAGATCTTCCAGCTGTTTTTTGCTTTTTTCAAGATCCCGTGTCAGGTCTTTTGGATTCATTTGGGTGCACATCTGGTGTCCATGGCCATGGGAGGCCACTTCATGTCCCCGGTACGCGATTTCTTTCACCAGGCCCGGGCATTTGTCCGCCACCCATCCCAGAACGAAAAAGGTGGCTTTCGGGACAGGGGCGAGCCCATCCAGGAGATCCAGTATCCGGCGGGTATTTTTTTCAACCCGCAGCTCCCGCTGGTGCCAGGAGGATACAGGAATCCGGGATTTCAGGTTTTCCACCTGAAACCAGTCTTCCACATCAAATGTTAGAAGGATCGCCGGGTTCCCGTCCGATGCCGTGGTATTCAAATCCAAATTCCGCCACCTCTTCCGGATTATACTGGTTTCTGCCGTCAAAAATGATTTTCTCCTTCATGAGCTTTCCCATGCGTTTGAAATCCGGCTGGCGGAATGCTTTCCATTCAGTGACCAGGACCAGGGCATCCGAATTTTCCAGAGCCAGGTAGGGATCTTCTGTCAGGGTCAGGCGGCCGCTGTCCAGCCATTCTCCGGGCAGTTCCCGGACCGCCTGTTTCATGGCCACCGGGTCAAAGGCCTGCACCATTGCCCCGGCCGCTACCAGGTCTTTCAGCAGCACCAGGGATGCCGCCTCTCTCATATCGTCGGTACCGGGTTTGAATGCCAGTCCCCACACCGCAAACCGCCGGCCGGAAAGGTCCTTGCCGAACCGGTGCCGGATTTTCCGGGCCAGCACTGTTTTCTGCCGGTTGTTCCGGTCTTCCACCGCAGCCAGCACAGACGGCTCCACCCCGGTATCCCTGGCGGTCTTGATCAGTGCCTTGACATCCTTGGGAAAGCACGACCCCCCATACCCGCACCCCGGGTAGATGAAGGAATATCCGATGCGGGAGTCGGAACCGATCCCTTTCCGGACATTTTCCACATCCACCCCCAGGTGCTCACACAAATTGGCGATCTCGTTCATAAAGGAGATTTTGGTGGCCAGCATGGCATTGGCCGCATATTTTGTCATCTCCGCGTCCCGGACGTTCATCAGGATCATCTTGTCCCGGTTCATGGAAAAAGGGGCATACAGCCGGGCCATGATTCTGGCGGCCCGGTCCGAGTTTACCCCCACGATGATTCGGTCCGGCTTGAGAAAGTCCTGGATGGCGGCCCCTTCCTTGAGAAATTCCGGGTTGGACACCACATCGAAGGCCAGGTCCGCCCCCCGGCGGTCCAGCTCGGTTCGAACCACCCGGGATACCTGATCCGCCGTACCCACCGGCACCGTGGATTTGTCCACGATCACCGCATAATCGGTCATGTGGGCCCCGATCTGTTTGGCCACTGCCAGCACATACTGAAGATCAGCGGATCCGTCCTCCCCGGGCGGGGTCCCCACGGCAATGAAAAACACCTGGCAGTCTTTTGCCGCTTCCTTAAGCCGGGTGGTAAACTGAAGCGTTCCATCGGCCATATTTTCCTTGACCAGTTTTTCAAGGCCCGGTTCATAAATAGGCAGAATCCCTTTTTTCAAATTTTCAATTTTGACTTCGTCAATATCCACGCACGTGACACGGCTGCCCATTTCGGCAAAGCAGGCCCCGGTGACAAGCCCCACATAACCGGTGCCGATGATTGTCAGTTTCATGAAGATTTTCCTGTCTGTCTGTTTTCAAGTTTCAGTTCAATGATAAATACCAGATATACCAGGACCAGGGCGGCCCCGAAAATGATCAGCCCGGACATGTCATGCAGAAATCCATGGGCCGTCTCAGGACTGATCCACACCGCCATGGCGGCGGTAATGGTCAGCCGGATCACATTGACGGCCACGGCAACGGGAACGGCTGAAAAAAACAGGACCCATTTTTTCAGCACGGACAGCGGGGCCAGATACGCGGCAATGCCGGTCAGCGCCAGTAAAGACGTCAAAGACCGGAGCCCGGAACAGGCATCCACCACTTCCAGAGACGTAGGTGCCAGATGCAGGATATTGCCTTCCCGGAACACCGGTATTCCGATCAAAGCGATCATCTGGGCTGACAGTTTTGCCGCCCAAAGCTGAAGCGGGAACGCCACCTGGTTCCACAAAATGGCTGGAATGGGAATCATCAGGATCAGATAAGCCACCGGGATCAGTATCGTCCGGAACGTTGAAATGCCAAACAGATAAATAATGATTCCAGACAAAGTGATCACCATGGAAAACCGCATCATGAACAATTCGGCCCCGATATTGGCAGCCACATGGACCAGAAGTCCCAGCAGAAGAATCCCGAGACCGATCCGGGAGGGCTGTTTCGGGATCTGCCTGAGCCGATCCTTTTTATACCAGACCATGTAAAGGGCGATCACCGGAATCAGAAACCCATGGGAAAAATTGGGGTCCGTGGACCAGTCGGACACCAGCCCGGCAATGGTTTTGAAAAACACCAGGATAAAACCGGCGGCGATCAGACCCGTCTGAATCCAGAAACGGGAAGGGTTGTCTGTCATGATTGGCCTCACAAAGGAAGATATTCATCCAGCAATGGTTTCAGGAGACCGGCAAACTCCTGGAGCAGGTGGACCGCTTCCTGCCGCGTGGTTGTCACCGGGGTGATCAGCCGGACAAAAGATCCGTCTGTGCGGTTGCGGAAAACCGCATCCACCACCAGCCAGATTTTCTGCATATACTCGGACGCGATGATTCTACCCCTGGAATGAAACCAGTAGAGCACCATCTGATACTGATTCCCTCTTTTCAGAACCAGGGAAGCCACCTTGTATGTCTCTCCGGTCCCAGGGTCTGTCAGAATTTCCCGGCCGGTTTCCACAATATGCCACCCGGCTCCGGGCATGCAGTTTCTGGGAGAATGGATCAGGTCCCCCTGGCGCTGGCTCTGGTAGAACCCGACATACAGGTTGACGAACCGTCCCGATGGCCTTGTGAAATCCAGCAGCACATACTCCTCCACACCCAGCACTTTCAGGATATCGTCATCCAGTGCCCCTTTTCGGCCCTGCCAGGGACCTATGCGGTCCGGGAAATCGGAAAACGGTCTCACCGCCCGAATCTCTTCGGTGCGGCTGGTGAACAGGACCGTGCCAAAAGCCGCGCAGAAAAGAATGATGATGATGAAAAACCGCTGCCAGGACATGACTATCGGTCCCATTGAAACAACCGGGCTTCCAGGGCCTGCCGGGTTGGACCGGTTTCCGGGGTTATGGGCTGCTCAGGCACCAGGCGGACGGTAAAAAACACGCGGTTGTCCGTGTAATCCTCCCGAAACAGGTCATCGGTGGTGTTGAAATCGGTGAACGTATACCCGACATCCACATACAGCCACTGCAGGGGCTGCCACAACAGGCCGGCCCCCAGGATCAGGCGGGTATCTTTCCGGTCCACGGCCCGCTCCTGGTAATCATCCATCCGGAATGCGGCGGTCAGGGAGGTGGTCAGTTGCCTGGACAATGCATGGCTCAACCGGGCTCCGGCCTGATAATAGGTGGTGTACCCCAGGCTGGCCGCTTCCTCACCGGCCGTTTCATAACCGCTGATACCGGTGAGCGCCAGGGTGGTGGCAGGAGAAAAACTGAAATTCTTGTACATATCCAGATCCAGGAACCAGTCCATATCATCCCCCTGGCCATCACTCCAGTCATGGAACAGTATCCCGGCTCCCAGGGATATGCCTGAATCCTGGGTCACTTCCCAGTCAAACCCGGCGGACGGATGAAAAATATGGTGGGTATAGGTATCGGTTTCCGTATAGGTGTGCCGGTATTTTACGAAAACGTCAAAAGTCTTGGAAAGAGGCCGGATCAGCCGGGTATCTCCGGACAGGGTCCTGGCATACTCGTTAGTGTCCGTGAAATCCCGGTCATCATAGGACAGGCCGGCATCCATACCGATTCCTGGAGAAAACCAGTAGGAGAGATATCCAGCCGGCATGTACCGGGTATAGGCATCCGGGTCGGTGTTTTCATAGGAATCGAATTCATACAGAAACGTGATCCTTGCATGATTGCGAGGGCCGTATTGATGCTCGATCCCGGCCCGGCTGGTGTTGCGGGTATGCTCCCTGTATTCGCCGGTGCGGGCGCGGCGGTCATACATATCCGTATAGGTGTGGCCATAAGTAAGACGGGTGGCTTTTCCGGCCAGGGTGGTTCCGGAAAAATAGGCTTCATGGGTTCTGGTCTCCCCGGCCAGGTTGTCGGAGTCCCCGTCATACACAAGGCCATAGGCCAGATCGGTATGCCTGGCTGGCGTGATCAGCCCGTTCAGGGATACGTAATGGCCCATCCGGTCCCGGTCGTTGAGGTTTTTATAGTCTTTGTACGTCGGGGAATAACTCAGGTAAAGCTGATGTTTTTCCGCCAGAAAACCGGCGGTGAACGACAAGGCATAGGTGGTGATGAACTCTTCCTGCTTGCCGGTGCGGGTGGAAAAAAAGTTGTCCCGGTATTCTTCGGACACCGACAGTACCGGAATCATCTGAATCACGGTTCTGGCATGGCCCTGTCCGGAAGCGGCCAGGATCCCGACCAGTACCGGCAGGACAAACCGGGAAAACCGCTGTAAGGGCCAATGGGATGGTTTTGTCATGGCAGCCGGCATCAGGGCACAATGATGATATCATCGGCCTGCAGGAAAATGTCTTTGTTCATCTGGCCTTTGACAATATCCTTGTAATCGATTCGAAACACCGTAAGATCGGTCCCGTTGCGCCGGTAAAGCAGGATCCGGTCCTTGGAAGCCCACTGGGTGAATCCCTTGGCCAGGGCGAATGCCTGAATGACCGTCAGGTTTTTGATCAACGGGTATTCTCCGGTTTCCTGGACCTCCCCCAGAATATAATACTGCTGACTCAGGGCATTGATCAGGGTCACCGTGACCATGGGGGCGTCCACAAACCGGGTCAACCGTTCCTGGATCGTTTGTTTCAACTCCACCGTTGTCCGGCCCGAAGCCGGGATGTCGTCCAGCAGCGGAAAAGTGATTTTGCCGTCCCGCCGCACCTGAACCACATCCAGAGACAGGTCCGGCTCTTTCCAGGTATGGATGCTGAGCACATCCCCGACACCGATGGTGTAAGCCTCACCGGCAGCGGCACCGCTGCCGGTTTCCGTCCCTGACGCGAAAACCGCAGTTAGGGCCAGCAACACAGCCATCCCTACCACTGTCATTCCATAACTCCATCTGCGCATAGCTCCGCCCTTTCGGTGCCGTTTTCCGACCCGCACCCGGCAATATGGCCCCTGCTTGAATGCCTGTTTCTGTTCAACACCACTTTCGGTGTCGGCTGACCCCGTTTCTCAACGCTGCAGTCCGCCAATCGAGTATTTAATACAAATCCCTGAACAATTCAACGTGTGCCGCCATAATGACTGTAGGGATACCGGGACAATACCGGATTTTTTGAAAAATTTTTAAACACCCCCAGAATTTTTTTTCTGCCGTAGATTTCGATGAGGGTTTCCACCTGTTTCCGGCTGGTTTTGCCATACCGGACCACGATGACAATCCCGTCCACCACCCTGGCAATGGCATTGGTTTCAGACGTAAGGTTAGGCGGAGGGGTGTCAATGATCACATATCGGTCCGTGTACCGGGTTTTGACCTCATGAAGCAGGTTCCGCATCTGTTCTGACGACAGCAGTTCAGAGGGATTGGGCGGAACCGTACCGGCCGGAAGCAGCGTCAGTTTGCCGATGCAGGTTTTTCTGAGCAGTTCCGGCAGCGGCAGGGATCTTGCCAAATGATCGCTGAGTCCCGGGACGTCAGGTATCCCCAGCAGGGTATGGAGGGATGGAGATCTCAGGTCACAATCCATGAGCAGTACATATTCATCGATACTCCGGGCGATGCTGACGGCCAGGTTGGCCGCGACAAAGGATTTGCCCTCGCATGGGGACGGGCTGGTGATCATGATGGACCGGGGCGGATCACCGCTTTCAGGAAACAAAATATTGTTTTTCAGCAGCCGGAATTGTTCCGCTTCCAGGGAATGGGGGTTTAACAGGGTCACCAGAGAGGGATGAACGGTTTCCGGTAAAGCATTGGCAATCCGGTCATCCGTTGAAGTTGCTCCGGTTTGTGATTTCTGTTCTTTTGTTTCCCGGCCCTGTGCGGCATAATCCTGTCTGGCTTTTTCCAGGGCGTCAAATAGTTTTCCCAAGTCAGCTCCCCCTTGTCAGCCCATCGGTTTAAACAGGCAGTATCGTTTTGACGGCGGTGAGGGTTCGGTCCAGCCCTTTGAGATAAAGAACGGCAAAAAAAGCCAGAACCACCACCGCATAAAGGCTGCACAAAACAAACGCACCCGTTTCCACCCATTTTCGGGATGCAGCACCCGGTGATTGCAGTTCCGGCATTGTGGCCAGAATGGTCAACCCCAGCTCCTCCTCAATCTGCTCATCCCGGCGCAGCGAGGTATCAAAAAATTCCAGAAGGAAAATGATGCCCGCCCCAAGGCCCAGTCCAGCGGCCACAGACAGGAAAAAATATTTTTTCACATCCGGTGACACCGGTTTTTCAGGCAGTTTGGCATGATCCAGAATTCGGAACTGTTCGCCTTTCTGTCTTTTTTCCATGTTCACGGACAGCTCCGCTTCCAGTTTCCGGTTCAGCAGCGAATTGTAGACATCCCTGATATTGGCATAATCCCGGTTCAGGGACTGCAGCTCCAGCTCCCTGCGGGGGGTTTCCTCCACCCGTTTCTGGTAGACCGCCATCTTTTTTTCAATCTCTTCCAGCGCTGCGGTCAAAGACCGGATCTCCCTGTTCAATTGATCCCGTTCTGTTTTCAACCGTTCCAGCCGGGGATCACCCGCACGGGATTCCCTATCGCTGGAAGAGGAATCAGCGGTTTGCGGTTCATCTGCCTGCCGGTTTTCCTCAGCCACCCGCTGTTCAAGGCTTTCAATGGTTTTCGCCAGCCGCCTCACATCCGGGTGCTCAGCGGTATACACGGTGAGCACCCGGTCATATTCCTGACGGGCCTGGTGCAGTTTTTCCTGATTTCCCGAACCCGTGCCCCCTTGCAAACCGCTTTCCGGAGAACCGGAGCCCGTGTCAACCGGTTGCAGGGATGCCGTTTCAATTTCGTTTATCCGGGATTCCACCAGGGCCAGGGCCGTTTTCGTTTCCCTGAGAATGACATGCCGGTCCACCATCTGCTGCTGAAGCCGGTCCAGGGTTCTCAGATTGCTTTCCAGCTCATCCGGAAGCCCGCCCAGGTGCATGGCCCGGTATTCAGACAGCCGGGTTTCCATCTCCTCCAGCCGCTGCCGGGTCTTTTCCAGCTCAAAATCCAGAAATTCGCTGGTTCCCACTGCCTGGGCTTCCCGGACCTTGAGGTTTTCATCCATGAAATAGCTGGCCAGGGTGTTGGCGATCCGCATGACCCGGTGCGGGTCACTGCCGGTGAACTGAATGGAAAAGGCTTCCGTCCCGTGCCGGGCCTGCTCGATTTTTACCTGCACCCGCCGGCGCATTTCGGCGATCTTGTCTTCCAGGTACATATCGGGTCTGTCCGCATACAGGTTGAACTGATCGATGATCTTCTCCAGATTGCTCCGGCTCAGAATCTGCTGGGAAATGGTATTGATCCGCTGATTGATGCTGGAAGTCACCACGGACCGCACATATTCGGAAGGCACGCTCTGCTGCTGAACCAGAATCAAGGTGGAGGCCTGATACGTTTTGGGAGCGGTGAGTGTCATCCACAGCCCCAGTGTCAGAAAAAAACAGACCGGCAGAAGGATCATCCATTTTCTTCGGACAATGATCTCCAGAATCTCTTCCGGTTTGATCGGCTTCTGGGGTTGCAGCGTGTTCACCATGACATTGTCATACCTGCTGAAAAAAATTGACGCGGCCGGATATCCTGATTTATCGCAATCACGGCATTCTTTCTCAGTGACACCATTTTGTCAACCCCAAACAAACGCTGGACCGGGCATAAAAAGAAGATAGATCCGTTCATATTGACATATAGCGGTATTCCATTTATGGTGCCGAATTATGACAACACCTGCGCCGACACACCTCAAAGACTATACTCCGCCTGATTTTTTCATCGACCAGGTGGCCCTGGTTTTCGACATTCAACCCGGCGAAACCCGGGTGACGTCGACCCTGACCTTTTTTAGGAATCCCGCCGGCTCCGGCAAATCAGCGGCCCTGAAAATGGATATGGGAGAATATGACATCATTTCCGTCACACTGGACGGTCATTCCCTTTCCTCCGGAGATTTTCAGACGAACGGGAACCAGTTCATCGTGCCACAGGTGCCGGACCGGTTCACCCTGGAGATCCGCAACCGGATCTTTCCGGAAAAGAACACCCGCCTGGAAGGCCTGTATCTTTCCAACGGTATTTACTGCACCCAGTGTGAGGCGGAAGGGTTCCGGAACATCACCCCTTTTATTGACCGGCCCGATGTCATGGCCCGTTACACCTGCACCATCATGGCCGACAAAGACGTATGTCCGATGCTGCTGTCCAACGGAAATCCCGTGGAAAAAGGGAATCTGCCCGGCAACCGGCATTATGTCCGGTGGGAAGATCCGTTTAAAAAACCCTGCTACCTGTTTGCCCTGGTGGCCGGGAACCTGTCTTTTATCGAATCCGCCTTTATCACAAAATCCGGCAGAACCATCACGTTGAGGATCTTTGCGGAACCGGGGAACATCGGAAAATGCCACCATGCCATGAATTGCCTCAAACAGGCGATCCAATGGGATGAAGGCCGGTTTGGTCTCGAATATGACCTGGACCTGTACCAGATTGTGGCCATCAATGATTTCAATGCCGGTGCCATGGAGAACAAGGGACTGAACATTTTCAACGCCAAATACGTGCTGGCGGACCCGGCCACTGCCACGGACGAGGATTTCATGAACATCCTGCGGGTGATCGGGCATGAATATTTCCACAACTGGACCGGAAACCGGGTGACACTGAAAAACTGGTTCCAGCTCAGTCTCAAAGAAGGACTCACCGTGTTCCGGGACCAGGAATTCACCTCTGATCTGAATTCAAGGGCCGTGGAACGGATCACTCACGTGAAAAATCTGAGGGCGTTTCAGTTTCCCGAAGACAATGGCCCCATGGTCCATCCGGTCAGGCCGGAAGCCTATATCAAGATGGACAATTTCTACACCATGACCGTGTATGAAAAAGGCGCGGAACTGGTCCGCATGATCCATCAGCTGCTGGGGGAAACCGCGTTTCAAAAAGGCATGACCCTGTATTTTGAGCAATTTGACGGCATGGCCGTCACCATCGAGGATTTTCTGTCGGTCATGGCCCGGGCCGGCAATCTGGATCTCACCCGGTTCCAGCGCTGGTACACCCAGTCCGGAACCCCGGCGGTGACCGTGACCCGGTCCTGGGATCCGGACACCCGGTCCCTGTCGGTTACCTTTTCCCAGCACACGTCCCCGGACCGGAACCAGTCTGAAAAAATGCCTTTGCACATTCCCGTGCGCATGGGAATGGTGGACCCGGACGGCAATGACATCATTCCGGAACACCGGACCCTGATTCAGGTGACGGATGAGACCCACACGGAAGTATTTGAGGATGTTCCGCCCGGCACCCTGCCCTCGGTGTTCCGGCAGTTTTCCGCGCCGGTGAAGATCGTCACCGATTTCTCCGATAAAGAACTGGCCTTTCTCATGGCCCGTGACACCGATGCGTTCAATCGGTGGGATGCGGCCCAGACCCTGTTCAACAAAGAAATACAGCACATCGTGGCAGCCGTGTCCCAGGACCGGCCTTTGACTGTATCCCCAAACCTGGTCCAGGCCTTTGAGGCCGCGCTGTCAGACCGGGCTGCGGACCGGGCCTTTCTGGCCCGGTTACTGACCATCCCTGAAGAGACCGAACTGGCGGACCTGTTCGAAACCATTGACGTGGATGCGATCCACACGGCCAGGCAATTTCTCAAGGCCCATCTGGCCGGTTCCCTGGAGCCGTTGCTGATCGACGTCATTGAACAATGCCGCCACGCAGACCCCCAAAGCTTGTCCATCCGGGACATCGGAGATAGAAACCTGAAAAATCTGGCCCTGTCCTACCTGGCCGCCACCGGTACCCAAACCGCCCTGAAACAAGTATGGGAGGCGTTTGAGACCGCCCAAAACATGACCGATGAATTTGCCGGTTTCAAAACCCTGTGCGCTGCCGACACCTCATTGAAACAGAAAAGCGCGGCCCGGTTTTATGACCGATGGTCTCATGATCCTCTGGTTATGGATAAATGGTTCCTGGCCCAGGCGGTCTCTCCCCTGCCCGGCACCCCGGCCGCAGTGAAGGACCTGGCGGATCATCCGGATTTCTCTTTGACCAATCCCAACCGGGTCCGGGCATTGATTTACGGGTTTGCCATGCACAATCCCGTCCGGTTCCACGAATCAGACGGCAGCGGGTATGCGTTTGTCACAGAAAAAACCCTGGCACTGGACCGGATCAACCACCAGGTCGCGGCCCGGCTGGCCCGGTGTTTCAATCAGTGGAAAAAACATGACCCCCGCCGCCGGGCAATGATGAAGCAATCCCTGGAATCTCTGGCGGCAGCCCCTGACCTGTCCACCAATGTGTATGAGATCGTGTCCCGGGCCCTGGCCTGACAGCTCTCTGGTTTCAAAGTAATACCAGAGCACCGTCCGGTTGGGTGCCGGGCATTGCCCCGGCCGGGACGCTATTTTCCGTAGTAATCCAGGTACCAGTCCACAAAATTCTGAATACCTTCAGGCACCGGTGTGGACGGTTTAAATCCCGTGTCCGCCATCAGATCAGCCACATCGGCGCAGGTAACCGGCACATCCCCGGGCTGAAGTGGCAGGTACTCGATGACCGCTTTTTTCCCCAGGGCCGTCTCGATGGCATGGATAAACGACATGAGCGCCACCGGCTGATTGTTGCCGATGTTGTACAGCCGGTAGGGCACACAGCTGGATGAGGGATCCGGCCGGTCGGAAGACCAGTCCGGGCCGGCCTGGGGAATCCTGTCCATGACCCGGATCACTCCCTCCACAATGTCGTCGATATAGGTGAAATCCCGCTGCATGTCCCCGTGGTTAAACACCTGGATGGGCTCGTTGTTCAGCATCGCTTTGGTGAACAGAAACAACGCCATGTCCGGCCGGCCCCAGGGGCCGTATACCGTGAAGAACCGCAGCCCGGTGCAGGGCAGGTTATACAGGTAGCTGTAGGTGTGGGCCATGAGTTCGTTGGCTTTTTTGGACGCCGCATACAGGCTGATGGGATGGTCCACGTTCTGGTGGACTGAAAACGGCATATGGGTGTTCAACCCGTATACGGATGAAGAGGACGCATACACCAGGTGCTTGACTTTACTGTGGCGGCACCCTTCCAGGACATTGCCGAAGCCGACCAGGTTGCTGTCCACGTAAGAGGCCGGGTTGTCAATGCTGTGGCGCACCCCGGCCTGAGCCGCCAGGTTCACCACGCAGTCAAACGTGTTTTCCCGGAACAGGGTCTCCATGCCGGGCCGGTCCGCCAGGTCCAGCTTCTCAAACGTGAATCCGGCCTTTTTTTTCAGTCTTGACAGGCGGGCCTGTTTCAGGGACACGTCATAATAGTCATTGAGATTATCGATGCCGTAAACCGTGTTTCCTGCGTCCAGAAGCCTTTCGCTCAGGCTGTAACCGATAAATCCGGCAGCGCCGGTGACCAGCACGTTCATAAGGGTTCCTTTTCAAGTTTGTGGATATGATACAGCGTCGCCCCCACCGGGGCAAACGAAAGTGTCAGAATATTGAGCCAGGGGACGATGAGCAGCAGGCCGAACCCGATATGGAATCCCAGGTTCCGCCGCAGAAGCGCCCACCGGTCTCTGAAAGGCCGCATCTGCCGGGCCGGCACCAGGTCGGTGTTGTCCCAGGCCAGAAACACGCCGGCCGTGACCGCGGACACCACCAGGATCACCGGACCCAGCGGGGTGAAAAATCCGGCCGCCATCACCGCCAGGGTGATGATCATGGGAATCACGGCCCGGGGGATCTCCTGGGCAACCAGATACACCGCCGTCCTGAACCAGGAACTGTCCGCCGCGGAAATTTCTTTTCCCAGTACGATCTTTTCCGTGATCCGGGACATATAGTCCATGATGAACACATTGAAACACACCTGGGCCACGAGATAGGCGACCACCACGCTGACGGCGGCCAGCAGAAGGGACAGGAGCCAGGACGTCAGATGCCAGACATAGACCAGAAAACCGCTGTCCGGCATGGCCCAGAGCCCGGACAGGATCACGTCATGGTTCAACAGAATCATGCCGGAAAACAGCACCGTCAGCATCAGGATGACGGCAAACCGCAACAGCCCCAGCCACAGCAGTGTCGGATGACGCAAGGCCAGTGTCAGTCCCTGAATATGGTATTGGAAGCCTTTAAAAAAATCCATGTCCCTCCCTTGCGCCCCCGGATCAAAGCGTTATTTTATCCATTCAGGCGGATCCGGTCAATCAGCCCGGTGAGGACAATATAGAAATTGAAAGGGGCAAATTCAAGGAGATTATTTCATGACGGTATATTTTGTGGACGGCGCGTTTGTTCCCGCCGAAAAAGCGATGATCCCGGTGGATGACCTGGCCGTGCTCCGGGGCATCGGGATCTGTGACATCATGCGCACCTTTCACGGAAAGCCCTATTTTTTGGATGAGCACATTGACCGGCTCATGGAATCCGGGAAAAAAATCGGACTGGCCCTGCCCTGGACCCGCGGTGATATCAAACAGATCGTGGTTGACACCCTTGGAAAAAACCCGGGCCTGGAAGAGGTGAACATCCGGATCGTGATCACCGGCGGTTCCAGTCCTGATTTTATGACCCCGTCGGGCCGGCCCCGGCTGATCGTCATGATTACACCCATCAACAAACTGCCGGAAAAATGGTATACCCGGGGAGTCAAGGTGATAACCCTGGTCCAGGAACGGCCCCTGGCCGGTGCCAAGGTCACGGCCTATATCCCGGCCGCCATGGCGTTGAACCAGGCCAGGGCCGCCGGTGCCGTGGAAGTGATCTACATCGACCGGAATCATAACGCCCTGGAGGGCACCACCAGCAACCTGTTCGCATTTTTCAACAACACCCTGGTCACCCCGCCGGCAGACGGCATTCTCAAGGGCATCACCCGCAAAGTGATCCTGTCTCTGGCCCAAGACCGGTTCGACATCTCTGAAACGCCGCTTCCTCTGGAAACACTGCTCACCGCCGACGAGGTGTTCATCACCGGTACCAACAAAGGGGTGGTCCCGGTGGTGACAATCGACGACACCCCCATCGGAGACGGCAGACCCGGCCCCAACACCCGGGTGCTCATGACCGCGCTTTCGGATCACAGCAGATCAGGTATGTCGAGTCACTGATAAAATCTTTATAAGAGACCGGGGGCATTTTCCGGATTACCGGCGTTTTCAGGTGAAAGCGCTCCGCAAGAAATGTCAGAAACGGGACCCCGGGTGACGCAGGAGTGATGCCGTCGGTATCTGTTGACATCATCTGCCACAGCACCGGGCAGCCCGGAGACACCATGGCGTTTTCAAGGATTTCCAGCAGTTTTTTCTCGATATGGATCCCGTTTTTCCGTCCCGTGCTTTCCAGGCGGGAAGCCCTGTTCACCGGTTCGCCGATGCTGGTGACGATCCGGCGGTTCCGGCTGCCCAGAGGACCTACCAGGGCCGACCCAAACGACATACCGGCCCGAAACCCGATATGGATGCCGTGGATCGCGGCCAGGGCCGTCACCTGCCGTTCCGGGTCCATGGAATGGTCTCCCCTGGTCAACGCATGAATCCGGGTCAATACGTCGGTCAACATCAGGGTCATGATCATCACCCGTTCCGGAATTCCTGACAAAGCCACACGATCCGGCGGGTCAAACAGGGCCGTATGTTCCAGAAACACGGCATCCCCCAGGAAATTGCCCACCCGGCATCCATAGGCGGCGGCTGTTTCCGCAATGATTTCATGGCACAGGTTCAGTACCAGAAAAAAATCCCTGGGCGAGAGCCGGGACCGCAGATCACTGGAGGAGACCATGTCCACGAACGCAAACACCCCGTCAGGTTCGATCACCGGGATCATGTTCAACTGGTCGGCGGTGACCGCACCCACGGCCTGAAGATGCCGGGTCAGGGTATCCAGTTTCCTTGTTTTTTCATTCATCTCAAAAAACGCTTTTCTCAGATTGCGTTCCTTGCGCCGGATGATTTTGGCGGCCCGTCGTCCTTTGGCCTGCCCGAGAAGGGCCAGGGATGCGGTTTCAATGGCGGAAATCAACAGTTCCAGCCGGGTGATCAGTTCGGGTGAATAGGCGGCGGGGTCGTCTCCTGTTTTTTCAAACAGCGTCGGATCCACGGTATTCAGCACAATGGCCCCGTAGTCAGGAATATAGATGGACATGAAATTATCCGGTTTGAACCAGCGGATCACATCCATGTTCACTTTCATGTCCGGAAGTATATCAAATTTCCGGCCGTTAAACGCCGTGACCGTCATGCATTCGCCGGAAGGATCCAGGGCCATTTTTTCCCGGGGGATATGGTCGGTGAACAGCATTTTGATACCACTGGCGTAATATTCGCTGTGTTTGCGGATCACATGGGCGATCACCCCGTCCGTCGGTATTTTCCGCCCATACGCATCTTTTTTGTACAGCCAGATCGGAGAGATGCCGAACCAGCGAAGCAGGGTCGGGCCGATCCACTTCAGGCTCACCCCGGAAAGCCCGGGCCCGGTCATCTGATGCACGACCCCCCGGTCCCATTGCCGGGGGGGCAGAAACCGTTCCCCGGTATGATCGGTGCCGTAAAGCACGCCGGCCTGCCTGGCCTTGAGCAGGCCCCGGCTGAATTTCAGCAGCAGCCCCAGCACGTTTTTCTTTCTGAAGACCTGTCTTTCGAACCGGTGAAGATCCGGTATCTTAGAAAACATCATGATGATCTCTCCCACAGATCCCGAAAACGCTTTTACCGGCCGCGGCCATGGCGGTCCGAAACCATTCAGGTCATGGCGGACAGGATCTGTTTGGTTTTAACCAGGGCCTTGGCCGTCTGGTTGGGTTTGAATCCCAGATGAAATTGAACACAGTCTTTTCTGATCCATTTAAACGGGGGCAGAGAGCGCCATTTTTTCTCCAGTTCCGGCAGGGTCAGGGTCAGGTGAGGCAAGGAAAAGGTCAGCACCAGTGTGCCGGGATCCATGTCCAGCCGCTGGATGCCGCACTGAATGGCCAGGACCCGCAGCATGATTTTGAGCAGCATGTTTTCCGCGGATCGCGGCAGGCTGCCGTACCGGTCCTTGAGTTCCTGTTTGATGTCCGCGATATCGGACAGGGTAGTGAGCCGGGACAACCGGCGGTACAGAGTCAGGCGCTGGGACACCGACTCGATGTAGTATTCGGGAAATCCGGTGGACAGACTGACATTGATTTCCGGATCCAGCGGTTCCACATGGCTCTCGCCTTTCAGGTCATGAACCGCCTGGTCCAGCAGTCTCAGAAACAGATCATACCCGACCGCGGCGATATGCCCGGACTGGGATGCGCCCAGGGCGGTTCCGGCGCCTCTGATCTGCAGGTCTTTCATGGCGATCTGAAACCCGGACCCCAGGTCCCGGTATTCCATGAGTGCCGCCAGGCGCTTTCTGGCATCTTTGGAGATGTGAGATTCATCCGAGACCAGCAGATAGGCATAGGCCTGATGATCCCCTCTGCCGATGCGCCCCCTGAGCTGATAGATCTGGGACAGGCCGAACCGCTCCGCCTTATCGATAATCATGGTGTTGGCCGACGGAATATCCAGGCCGGACTCGATGATGGTGGTGCACACCAGCAGGTCGATCTCTCGGTGCACAAACCGCAGCATGACCCGTTCCAGTTCGGCTTCGGACAGCCGGCCGTGGGCCACGCCGATGCGGGCCTCCGGCACCAGCTGTCCGAGGTTGTCCGCCACCTTGAAAATGCTCTTGATGTTGTTGTGCACGAAAAACACCTGCCCGTTCCTTGCCAGTTCCTTTTGAACCGCGTCTTTGACCACGCCGTCTTCATAGGGCGTGATGTAGGACACAATGGGCTGCCGGTCCGCCGGCGGGGTCTTGATCACGCTGATGTCCCGCATGCCCGTCAAAGACAGATGCAGGGTTCTGGGAATGGGCGTGGCGCTCAACGCCAGCACATCCACGGTGCTGCGTTTTTTCTTGAGCACCTCTTTGTGTCTCACCCCGAACCGCTGTTCCTCGTCAATGACCAGCAGTCCCAGGGACTTGAACACCACATCCTTTTGCAAAAGCCGGTGGGTGCCGATCACGATATCCAGACGTCCGTCCGCCATCCGGGCCAGAATATCCGCCTGCTCTTTCCGGGACCGGAACCGGGACAGTCCGGCAATATTCACGGGATGGTTTTTGAACCGCTCCTGGAACGTGGCCAGGTGCTGCTCCGCCAGAATGGTGGTGGGCACCACCACGGCCACCTGCTTGCCGTCGTTCACCGCCTTGAATGCGGCACGGATCGCCACCTCGGTTTTACCGTATCCCACATCTCCGCACACCAGCCGGTCCATGGGCGTGTCCGATTCCATGTCCAGGTGCACGTCATCGATGGCCCGGAGCTGATCCGGGGTCTCCTCATAGGGGAAGGTGGTCTCGAAGTCCTGGTAATACCGGTCGGGCCGGCTGAAGGCAAACCCCTTGCTGATGCGCCGTTTCGCATACAGATCCAGCAGGTCCGCCGCCATTTTCTCCACTTCTTTTTTCGCTTTGGCCTTGGATTTGGCCCAGGCCCTGGACCCGATCTTGTCCAGCACCGGCTCATGCCCGTCGACCCCGATGTATTTGCCGATCATCTCCATGCGGTCCACGGGCAGGTACAAGGTGTCCTCGTCCTGGTACACGATCTTGATGAAATCCTGGGAAATCCGGCCCACATCCAGGCTGACCAGGCCGTCATACCGTCCCACCCCATGCTCGGCATGCACCACGATGTCTCCGTTTTCCAGCTCCTCCGGGGCGATCATTTCGGTTTTCAGGTCTCTGGCGGTATGCGGCGCCCGCCGCACCCGTTTTCTGCCGAAAATCTCCTCTTCCGTGATCAATACCAAATGGTCTTCCGTGTGCACGAATCCGGAGGACAAAGTGCCCATCATATAATACAGCCCGGGGGGCCGGTTTGACGCATCATGAAAGGTTTTCAACCGTGCCGGTGTCAAACCGTAGGGCGACAGCAGCGAGATCAGCCGCTGCACCTGGGAGTCCTGGTGCAGCACGCAAACGATTTTGCCCGTTTGGGCCACATGGGTTTCGATCCAGTCCACCAGGGGTTTCAACGGGGTATCGGTCCGAAGTTTCATTTCCAGGGCCGATGGAAGGATATCCAAATATGTCAGGGGCGGCGAAAACACGGCCGCATACGTTCCGGGACCGGTCGGTGCCAGATCGGTCAACACCAGGTGCGGCATTTTTTTCACCTGCCGGGCTGCCCGGTCAAACAACACCAGGCACTGGTCCGGGTCCCCGCCCAGCCGTTTTTCCGCCGTCAACGTCTGATGGTTTTGCCGGACCCGGTTCTCGAACGCCTGTGCCTTTTCCGGCAGAAGATCCGGAGAATCCCAGATCACGCAGGTGTTGTCCGGCAGATAATCCAGCCCGGTATCCAGCGATTCATACACAATGGAAAGCATGGCCTCGATGCCGGCAATTCTCCCGGTTTCCCGGACCTGGGTGACATATTCCCGGATTTTGGCATCATCCAGGCCGGCGGCCTTGGCCTGACCCCGGAGTCTGGCCAGCACATGGGGCTGATCCTTTCTGGTGATCACTGCTTCCGTGGCCGGCATCACCACCAGTTCGGACAGTTCTTTGATCCCCCGCTGGGTATACGGCGAGAAACCGCGGATCGATTCCACCAGATCCCCGAAGAACTCCAGGCGCACCGGCCGGGACATCCCCGGCACAAACAGATCCAGAATATCACCCCGCACCGCGTATTCTCCGGGATCCTCCACCAGAGACACCCGGTGATACCCGCCGGCTTCCAGTTTGCGGACCAGCGCGTCCCGGTCGGTCTCCTCATTGGCCATCACCAGTTCGCTGTATTCGGTGAGCCGGGTTTTGGGGATCAGTTTCCACAGCAGCGTGTCAATGCCGGCCACCAGCAGACAGGGCGTCTGCCGGGCCTGGGCCAGCCGGGAAAGTACCGCCATCCGGCGCAATGAGGTCTGCCGGTGACGGGACAGGGATTTGAACGGCAGCACTTCATACCCCGGAAAAAACAGCACCTGGTTTTTTTTGTCCGGCAGAAAAAAATGCAGGTCGTTTATCAGGGTATCGGCCCGGTTTGGATCCGGGACCACCACCAGCAGATCCCGGTTCAGTGTTTCAAACAGCCGGGCCGCCAGCCAGGCCCGGCAGGACCCGTCCCGGGGCGTGATAACAAGGGGGCTGTTCTGTGACAGCATGTGATCGGTAATGTTGGATATCATGAAATATGTCTGAAGTTTATATGAAAGAACGGCTCAAGCCACTAAATTCTTTCATGGTTTGTTGTGCCCGTCAGGGCATGGGTGTTATTTGAATTTGCCTGCCAGGTCATGGTCGATGACATAAATGCAGACCTCATTGGCCCCCTGGCTGGTATAGCCGAACTTGGCGGACAGATTGTCAATAAGAAACGTCACATCTTTTTTGATGCGCTTGTCATGGGTCCTGAATTTCTTTGTGTCAAAATCCTTGATCGCGTTTCTGAAATTTTCATTGGCCACAAACGGGGCCAGCACCTGTTTTTTCAGGTTGTGAATGTATTTTTCATGCAAAAATGCGAACAGCCGGGTGTCGGTGATCTTTTTGCCCTGGATCATGATCTCCTGGGTCAACGCCCGTGTGGTGAACTCCTTGAGCACATCGTTTCGAAGCTGCTGCCGGGCTCTGGCATCCGGTTTTTCCGACAGAAGACGGTTTTCGATACTTTCCAGAAACGCTTCAGTCACATGCAGCCGTTCCCCCGTGAAAATGCAGGAAACCACGGAATTCAGTTCATGGGTGACTGCGGAAATATAATACTGGATATCCCTGGCGATCTGTTCCTCATTGTAGTAATACAAAGATTCCTTGACCTGCTGGAGCACGGAATAGTCATACATACGCAGCAGGCGGTCCAGAAACCCGTCCGGAAGAAAGGGTTTGGACCGGATGTTCAGTGCGTTGAAGAACGTGCACAGGTCGGTCATGTTGATCAGCCGGTCTTCCCTGGCATATTTGGAATAGAATTCATCAAAAATTTTGATGGCATCCCGGCCGGACAACCCTTCCTGGCCGCATATCTCGGATTCCGCAATGATCTGTTTGAGCCGTTTGTTGTCCAGACGCCGCGCGTCCTGGTCATCCAGCCATTTGGGGATGTTGCCTGAAAACAGTTCCAGCTTGAGCAGCATGAGCTGGTCATCGCAGAAATTTCTGTATTTTTCCGGCTGGGAGATCCAGTCTTCCAGGGCCGGTGATTTCTGCCGGCACCGGGTGCACACGATGATCCGGGCGAAGTTGTCCAGCACCATGGGCAGAAAACTGCCGTCAATGTGCCGGCCGAAAATGTCCATATAGATCTTGACTTCGGTTTTCCAGTCCAGGACATACGGAATGTCGATATACCGGATCCGGTCTTCAAAGGACGGAAAGTCCTTGAGATTTTTCTTGTCTTCCGGGTTCATAAGGGCGATGAACAGGGCATCCACCCGCTCCTCCATATGTTCCACCTTGTGAATGCCTTCGGAAATAATATTGTGCAGTGCCACCAGCCGGTCCACATTATGGGATTTGATATCCATGAGCGCGTAAATTCCGTTGTTGATCCGGGCAAAATGGGAATAGGTGTACTGGATGAGGTTGGAATCCTGGAACAGGGAATTGATGCGGTTCTGGAGCATTTTATTGGAGATAATGTTGTGCTTGGCCGGTTGATCTCCGGGATTGTACACGGAAATGCCGTTGCCGATGCGCCGGTTCACGTAATAGGGCCTGGCATACAGCATGCGAAACACTTCTTTGGGGTCCTGAAGCAGCTCCAGCAAGGTGTGATAAATAGAGGCACACACTGTGCAGGTGTCTTCGGTAAACACCCATTCATATTCTTTTTCCGTGAACAGGCGCCATTTGAATTCATCGTTTTTGATCAATTCATCCAGCACGCTTCTGCGCCGGTCCTTGGGAATCACCAGAAACGGGTTGTCATGGGCCAGACAGGGCACCTCGATGAAATCCCCTTCCTGGACCCGCACGAAACGGTCCGCCACGCTCTCTTTTTCATTGTCTTCGGATTCCCGGGTTTCCACGTAATGCATCCACTGTTCAAACGCGGAAGGGGGATATGAATGGCATTTTTCCTGGAGCTTCTTGATGTTCAGGCGCCACACCACCTCATATCTGAGTCCTTCTTCGGTGTTGGCGTATTGTTCGAATTTCTTGAGCAGGTTGTTCAAAAACGTGCTTTTACCGCACCCGTGAGGCCCATGGAAAATATATATCCTGTTCTGCTGGGCCCCGTGGCGCAGGTATTCCATCTGCTTCATGAACCGGTTGGCAAACAGCATGTCCGGGAAATAGGGGTTGTCCGATCCTTCCACAAACAGCCGGGTGCAGTCGTACCGGGTGAATCCGGGTTCGTTGCGGTCTCCTCCCAGAGGTTCCTCATATTCATCCACATGGGCTTTGACCATATCGTGAAACGACTGGAAGATGTTCCTCAGTATCCGGGACGGATGCGAGGTAAGCATGCCTAAAAAGACTTCAAAGGATACCGGCTGAAGCCGCTGGTAATCCTGAATGTTTCTGTTCAGCTGCGTCAGGACCTGGCCCACTGATCCGGCGGCGGGTGCCGTATCTTTTATCATCGGTTATAACTCCTGCCTGTGCAGTTTTCGGTCCTTGATCATATACCGGACCCGTTTCCACTGAACGGGCGGTATTTCAGCAGGGTCTTTCCGGCTGCTTCCCGCACCGGGATCCCAGAAATTGGCATACCGGGTCCCCGGCGGCGGCATGGCAGCCGGAATACTGGTTTCCAGATGCACCGGGCCGCCCCACAGAAATTCGATCCCGATCATTGTGTTTTCAATAAAATCCTGTTTCAGGGGTTTGTCCTCAAACCGGTGGTCCAGGTACAGAACCCCGTTTCCGGTTTTCTCTTCCACCACTCTGATGTCCGGAGGATGGTACAGGGTGTCGATGATCATCTGTCTGTAGTCATCCACTTTTCTGGACTTGATATAATACTGCCAGGTGTTGCGCTGGGGGTTGAACCGCTTGCCGGCCACAAACAGGTGGTGCCGGTCCATGAATTCCTGGTCCACAAAGGTGTTGATGAACGAAAAATCCTCCATGTTTTCCCGGACATGGAAGATGAGATCTTTGCCCGTGTCTTTATTCCGGTCGAATTTTTTGCGCAGTACGGCATCATTGAGCTGAAAATAGTCAAGGGAATACCGGCCCCGGTTTTCCATGTCTTCGATGTGTTCGAACAGCCGAAGCCCCAGCGCATAAGGGTTGAGCCCCACCTTGGGCATGGCCGTAACCGTGGCGTTGACCTTGGCGAAATCGATTTCATGGCCCCGGATACGCTCATCATCGAGAAACAGACGGGCATGCCAGAACGAGGCCCACCCCTCGTTCATGGTTTTGGTCCGGATCTGGGGCTGAAAATACAGGGAAGTGTTACGGATGATGTGGATCACCGACTTCATCCATTCGTTTTCCTCTTTTTTCAAAAACGGAGAAAATTTCAGAATGTATTCCATCACATCCAGTTTGACCGGAGAGGCTTTCTGCTTTTCCTTCTGAAACATCTCTTCGAACTCCGGGTATTTTTCAACAATCCGGGCAAAGAAATCGGTGCCGTCCTGCCGGCATTGGTTGTACCGGTCGATCTCCTTTAAATATTCGTGCTGGGGGACCGATTTGATTTTCTGGAGGAACCGGTCAAAATAAAAATCGGTCTGATCCGGCACATGGCCCTGTTCCCGGATCAGGGTCCGGTTCAGGTCCCGGTGAAACCCCACCAGATTGTCCATGCCCCTGGCAAACTCGATCACATAATCCACCCACCGGCCCTTTTCGCTTCTGAGCTGGGCAATGAGCCGTTTGTCCGCCAGGGCCTGGCCGGCCAGATCCAGATCCCAGGTGTTTTTGTAATACAGGTTGTTCTGGAAGAAATCGATGTGGGCCAGCACATGGTAGAAGATCATCACATTGAGCCAGTCCGGGTTGTTGTCGTTGTAATATGAGATGGCCGGCCGGGTGTTGATCACGGTTTCATAGGGGTTGGACGGATAGGCCTCGTACATGCCCCGGCCGGACAGGACCCTCACATCATGCACCCAGTAGTCGTAAAGGGTGGGGATCATCACCTTGGGGGACAGCTCGATCAGGTCCCGGTTGGTGACGATGTATTCCAGGGTTTCATCATCGAACCGCAAGCCGGCATCCCGTGCCCGGAGTTTGCACTCTTCCATGATGCCCTTGACATGCTGACTGACCAGTTCCATATGCGGTTCACCTTTTTTTTCGTAACCCCGGTGCCGAAAATCCTGCCGTATCAGGATATCAGCGTCTTAATCCCCTGGATGATCCGGGAGTCATCCACATTTTCACCCATGACATCCATTTTGATCAGGTGGCTGTGCCGGTCCAGGACCTTGGACCCGTTGATATAATTTTCCACTTCCGTGGATTTGGTGCCGGCATAGGTGTGTCTCACCACGGTGATGCCAATTCTGGCGGCATAGGACAGCATTTTATCAATTTCCACAAGCGTCTGTTTTCCGTCTTTTTCCCAGTCATCCCCGTCCGTTCCGTAAAACACATAAATATTGTAGTCCCTGGCCAGGTGTTCCTTTTCAACAATTTCGTTGACCCTCTGAAACGCGGTGAACACCTTGGTGCCGCCGGCCACCTTGTAGGAATAGTATTTCTGGAAATCGGTCACTTCCCGGGCTTCGGTGTCATGGAGAATGAACCGTGTTTCCACCTGTTTTTCATACTGGTACACCAGCCAGGAATACAGCATCACATGCTGGGACACCACGGTCTGGGTCACCTTGCCCCCCATGGACCCGGAATAATCCCTGAGAAAAAATACCAGGGCCTGGGATTCATATTCCTTTTCCCGGGACAGAATGCGGAAAATCAGATCCTGGGGAGATACCAGGAACCGGGCCGTGTCGATACGGGCCACATCCGGAATCCGGCCCAGGGCCATATTGGTTTCAACGATTTTTCTCAAGGTGGCTTTCTTGTCCAGGATCTGGCCGACACCCCGGTTCTTGTCGGTCAGGTCGTACACATACCGGGCCAGGGCTTTTTTCTTGCCCTTGTCCTTTAAATTGGGCAGCTCGAAATCCTGGGACAGGGCCTTGCCCAGTTCATAGGCATTGGCTTCCATCTCATGCTCCCCGCCCCGGCCTTCTCCCGGACCTTCGCCGTCTCCGCCACCTTCACCTTCACCGTCTTCGGGCCGCACCGGCTGCTCGCCGATGACTTCGCCCTCTTCCCCTTCGCCGGTCCCGCCCGTGGGTTCCCCTTCTCCGGGCGCCTGATCATAGGCCAGGGTGTCGTCGTGGACAAACTTTTCCTCCACTGTGGTGGGCACCACAATGATCTTTTCCTTGCCGCCGGACCCGGGTTTCACGATCCGGCCGATGCGGATCTTGCGCTTGAACCCGTCTTCTTCCCTTTTTTTGTCCCGTTCCAGGAGTTCGTCCAGGGTTATCATGAACACCCCCTTGGGCTGCTAGTTGTCATCTTCCTGACTGCAGAAATATTCAATGGTTTTCTGGGCACACGTCCGGCAGTAGCCGAGTTTGTCGTTCATGGTGGTGATCATCCGGTCATACAGCTTCTGGTTTTCCTCGTTGGTGCGGTTGGCCAGGGCCCCCACCAGAGACCCGGCACCGGCGATGTCGGATTTGAGCCGCACATCCGTGATGGCCTTGACCAGTTCCAGGTTATCCATGAAATCGTAATTAGGGTCCACGGACAGTTTCTGGCCGTAGATCTTGCGGATGGAGTTTCTGAAAGAGGCCCGTTGTTCCTCGGTTTTGAGGCCTAAGCGCTCCTCCACGTTCTTGATGTACCGCTCGTCGATCTTCAGGGCCTTGAGATCTCCGGTCTGGGGGTCCTTGTATTTCCACATCATGTCCGGCCCCAGGTGCTCCGCATCCACGCCGATGATCATGTTCACATAATTGAGCACATCCTTTTTGATGGCCAGGGGCTCATCCATGTATGCGTTGAACATCTCGGTCATGATCCGTTCCCGGTACAGGCCTCTGGCAATTTTGAGATCCTCCATGTACTTGGCCCGGTCGCCCGGTTCCTGCACGTAATCCAGGACGGTCCGTTCCAGGCATTTGAAAATATCCAGTGCGAACATGCACTTGCCTTCATTGGTTTCAGAAGATTCCAGAAGCAGCTGGACCGCCCGTCCCAGATTCCGCTGCCCCAGGCCTTTCTGGCCGAACCGCTTGGTGATGTCCGTGTCCTGGTTCAGTGTGTCGATGAGTTCGGCCAGGGTTTTGAGGCTTTTTTCTCCGGCCACCTCTCCGGCAGCCAGTTTCATGGTCTCCACAGGCGTTAGTTTTTCCGATCTGGGCAGGCGGGTGAGTACCACGGCCACGGATGCGGCGTAATTGAGATTCGGGTCCTGGTGCAGGATCTCATGCTCCAGGGACCGCTTTACATCCTTGCCGATGGCGTATTCGGTCAGGGTTTTCTGAATCTTGTAATCGGTGTTATGGGCCACATAGCAGATGCGGCACCGGTCCACGATAGGGGCTTCCTCTCTTTCGGACAGAAACGTGTCGAATTCGGAATTGTTGCTGGTGGCGATGATCAGGGTGTCGATGGGCCATTTGAACCCGTCCAGCTCGATGGTCCGGTTCTGGATTACCCCCAGATAGACCTGGACCAGGTCTTTCTTGTTCTTGTAGATCTCGTCGGCAAAATGAATCCCGCCGCCCGCCACCCGGGCCAGTGCCCCTCTTCTGAGATCGAACCGAAAGGGATTGTTGGTGTCGGTGATGTGCAAAAGGCGCTGGATCGATTCCTCGCCGATGAGGTCCACGGCCGACGAGGTGATCTTGTCCTTGGCCGGATATTTCCCCGTGATGGTGCCAAGACTTTCGATGAGCGGGACCGGGGTCACCTCCACAAACGAGAGCATCTTGTCGATATTGTTGTCGCAGAATTCTCTGATCTGGTTCCAGATGTAGGCGGAGCAGGCGCCCAGGGGACGGTATTTGGTGTAGATGTTTTCGATCTGCCGGTCCGAGAACTTGAATTTTTTCGCCAGGTACGCCATGGAACCGTCTTTGGTGACATCCAGGCTCATGGCCAGGATCATGGGGTCCTCATAGGTCTGGGATTCAATGGATTGGATCTGGCCGTATCCCCCCAGCTGATCCAGATGAATGAACCGGAAGGTGTATTTGCGGTTTTCAGGCGCGGACAGGAACTCCCGGTACCGGTCGCACAGGTATTCGACAAAAAAAGTCTTCCCGTTTCCGGGCTCCCCCACCAGAACGAACGCCATTTCACGGGATGATCCGCCTTCGGACGCATCCTTGACAAAGGAGACGAACGAGTTGATTTCGTCGTACATGCCCACCAGGTGCTTGTTCCCCTGGCTGAACAGATTGAACTGGTACGTGGATTTTCCCTTGACCGTGATCTTCTGTATCCCGGCATCCAGAACCATCCTGGAGACCCCCTGGAAGGCATCTTCAAATGCCCGCTTCCCTTTTTTCACGGCATCTATGTGTTCCAGTAAGGCATTTTCCTTTTTTTTGGCAGCCATGTCATCCTCCCCGGGTAGGTACAGGGCCGGGTTCATACCCGGCCATGAATTGAAAAAGACCTTGATGTGAATGGGAAAACTATATCAACCTGTATGGGGGCTGTCAAACGGTTTGAGACAAAATCAGATGCCGGGCCAGGGTCAGGTCGTGGGGGGTGGTGAGCTTGATATTGGCAGGGTCTCCGGGAACGGTGGCGATCTCGAATCCGGCATGGGCCATGACTGATGCATCGTCCGTGCCGGTAAACCCGGTGATGTCCGCATGGGCCAGGGCGCGGGCGATCCGGTCCAGGTAAAACACCTGAGGGGTCTGGGCACGGAACAGCCGTTTCCTGTCCACAGTGGCGATGATCCGGTCCTGGTGATCCACCTGCTTGAGAGTGTCGGTGACCGGCAGCACCGGTATGCAGGCCCCGGTGCGGACCGCGGTTTCCCTGAGCCGGTCCAGCAGCGCTCCAGACACGAACGGACGGACCCCGTCGTGGATGAACACCAGGGTCTGCCGCGGATCTTTGGCCAGACCCAGGGCAACCTGCACACCGTGTTGTACCGACTGCTGCCGGGTTTTCCCGCCGGGGGCCAGATGAACGGGGCGCGTGAACCGCCGGGGCTGGATCATTTGGGTTCCGCAAAAATCTCTGTCCGGTTCCGGCACCACCACAATGATGGCATCCATGCCCGGATACCGGTCAAACACGTCAAGGGTCCGTACCAGCACCGGCAGGCCCTCCAGAATCAGATACTGCTTCCGGATCTGGGCGCCCATGCGAATGCCCTGCCCCCCTGCCACGACAATGGAAACGCACTGGACCGGATGCCTGCTCAGTTCCGGCATGGTCAACTCAGATAGGACAGCTGTTTGGGCAGAGGAATTCCCTTGCCCATGTGGTCTTCCCCATAATTGACCCCGGCCAGGATCACCAGATCGCTCAACGCCCGGGAATCCCCGGAGAACTTCACGGTTTTATACTCCTCTTTCTTGATCTTGCCCCCGGCCCACTGGATATCCAGCACGGATGACGCGTCGAACTGGTCCTCTCCCACGTGCAGGGTCACCTCTCCCCCGTAATACTGGACGATTTTGGCCACCAGCAGGCTGGGCCGGCTGTGAAACCCCCGGTCCATGGGAATACTCACCTCGATGGTTCCTCTTTCCATATTCCGGTTCATGATCTGGGTCGCCACCTGCTTGCCGGAGGACAGAAACTTCCAGGCGTAGAACAAACAGAAGTTCACGGCCCGGTCCAGGAGTACATCCGGGTCGATCAGCTCCGCCAGAGACCGGCGTACCCGCATGTACACATCCTTGAACCCCGCGTCATACATATGCCGCTCGTAAAAATGCAGAAGCCGCCCCATCACCTGAAGGATGTGAAACACAATGGAAAAATGACTGCGCAGCTGTTCCAGAAGAATATTTTCTTCATCGGACTGGGTTTTCACCACGTAGGAATCAAACGAGGACTGAATGTTATGCACCCGCATCTCAAAGCTTCGAATCAGCACTTCGTTGATCTTTTCAGGCACCAGGTCATGAATGGTTTTGAGATCGTACCGCTCGTAAAAGGAAAACTGTTCAAACGCCTTGATCAGGTCCAGAAATTCACTGGAGATCCGGGTCAGATTTTTCTTCTGATTGTCTCTGGCCGTGAAATCATCGATGTTGTGGTCCAGCTGCTGGGTGGAGGTGATGCCCGGAAAAAAATTCAGGCTGTACCGGGAACCGGGAATGGTGATGTTCAGCCGTCTTGCTTCAGCCAGAATCATCGGCGCGGTCAGTTTTAAAGAGTCCTGGAGAATCCGCAGGGTATCGGTGGCTTCCTGCTTGAACAGATCCAGGGGATGGTCCCCCAGCCGGTAAAAGGGCAGCCGGTTCAGGATATGGCGCTGGGAATAGCAGGCCAGGGACAGGTGACGGACCAGGGCACATAATTCCCGGTAATACAGCCACTCCGAGTTTCGCTTGGCCCCGTGAAAATCCAGAAAATCTTCCAGGATGTGGGAGTTGGTGATCAGTTTGGAATACAGTTTTTTGGTGAACAGATAGGCATCCTCTTCAATGGTGTCGATGAACCGGATGCATTTGAGAAAATCAAAGGAAAAAATATTGGCTTTTTCCAGAAAGGTAATGTCGCAGGTATCCATCATGGTTGGAGGTGTCCCGGCAGTTTTGGTATCCTGATTGTGAAAGGTTCGGCCTGACCGGCCCGTAAGCCGAATTCCGTTGCCCTTCCCGGTTACCCGGGACCGGGCCGACGATCATTCATCTAGGGGTGTACGTTGCCGTACCCCTCGAGCAACCTACCCGGAAACATCGGACGGACCGCCCTCGATCGTTTCCCTATTTGGTCTTGCACCGGACGGGGTTTACCTAGCTTTCCCGGTCACCCGGGAAACTGGTGCGCTCTTACCGCACCGTTTCACCCTTACCGGCAGTGATCCGGTTTCCCGGTCACGGCCGGCGGTCTGCTCTCTGTTGCACTTTCCTTCACGTCACCGTGACTCCACGTTATGGAGCGTCCTGTCCTGTGGTGTTCGGACTTTCCTCCCGGTCGGCTCTGCGACCCGGCGATCGTCTGGTCCGGTCAGACCGAAGCCTTTCATTCATCGGCAATATGGTAAAGAATGCGGCTGCACTGGGGGCAGGAGATCATCTGCTTGCCCCGCTGCACCTCGATACACAGCTGGGGCGGCACATTCATGAAACACCCCATGCAGGTCTCGTTGCTGATCCGTGCCACCGCCTGACCCTGATTCATTCTGGCGATCCGCCGGAACCGGGTCAACAGGGCCGGATCCAGGGATTCTCCCAGGGTTTTCTGCCGGGATTCCAGCTCCTGGAGCCGTCTCCGGTCCCCCACCGTCTGTTCATCGATTTTCTCCTGTTCCGCCCGGACCTGTTCCCTGAGCTGATCGTACTGGACCCGGGTTTCCTTCACCCGGACCTCGGCCGCCTCCCGCTGCTCGTAGAGCGTGAGCACATGGTCCTCCAGTGCGTTTTTACGTTTCTTGTTGTCATCCACTTCCCGGAGCAGGACCTGGTACTCCTTGTTGGTCTTGACCATTCTCAGAGTTTCATTGCTCTTGATAATCCGGTCGTTCACCACCCGGATCTCCTCTTCCAGGTCCGTGCACTGCTGCTGAATCTGTTCCAGGATTTGCCGGTCCGCTTCCAGAGCGGATTTGAACGCCTCCAGCCTGGCTGCCAGCTCTTTTTTCTGATTCTCCACCCTTGCCACTTCCCGCTGCAGCCGGGTCATCTCCGTTTCGATCTGCTGGAGCCGGACCAGGGTATCGATCTCCTGCTTCAATGTCTGGTTGGTTGTCTGGTTCATTTAATATCCTTATGCCAAAAAAAATGGGTCTGTTTCCCCGGCAAACGTCATGATTTCCAGGGAAAAGCCGGCCCGGGTCACGGCCTGGTCCAGCCGGCGGGCCAGCAGGTCACTGGCAATGATTTCCGAGGCAAAATGACCCGCGTCCACCAGTGCCTTACCATGGGATTCAATGAGCCGGGCCTCATGGTATTTGATATCGCCGGTGATATACACGTCGGCCCCGGAGGCCAGAAACGCCGGTATCAGGCTGCCGCCGGAACCGGAACACACGGCTGCCTCCCGGATTGTCCGGCCGGGATCCCCCACCACCCGGACCGGATGCCCTCCCAGCCGCGACCGGATCTGGTCGGCCAGCCGTGCCAGAGGCACCGGTGCCGTCAACGGCCCGACCCGGCCCAGGCCCGTCATGGCACCGGGTGAATCCGTATCCGGACCGTCCGTTTCCAGGATCCGGACCGCCTGAATGCCCAGCCGGTCCGCCAGATGGTCGTTCAGGCCGCCGGCGGCACGGTCCAGATTGGTGTGGACACTGACAACCGCGATCCGTGCCTCGGCGGCCAAAGCAATGGCAGCTCCGGGCATCCCGCTGAAATCAACGGTCTTGAGCGGCGTAATAAACAACGGGTGATGGGTAAGCACCATATCCGCCTGCCACTGCCGGGCCGCTTCCATCACCGGCATGTCCGCGTCCAGCCCCACCATCACCTTTTTCACCGGCCAATCCGGATGCCCGGCGCACAGCCCGCAGTTGTCCCAGGATTCCGCCAGACGCCACGGGGCGATGTCGGAATCGATCAAAGACAGTATCTGCCTTACTGTGGGATTCATGGGGTCTTCTGCCTTAAAACGAAAAAAGCGTGGCTGATTGCCACGCTTTTTGGATCTTGTACCGGTTCAGGGGTCTTTTTTGCAGGCATGTCTGCCCGGACCTGCCCCCTTTTGCTGTTGTCGATTCTGGTTTTCTGTTCATCCATACGGTTTACACACAATGGTTATCTGTCTGTCTGGTGGGCCCACCTGGATTCGAACCAGGGACCGACCGGTTATGAGCCGGTGGCTCTGCCAGACTGAGCTATAGGCCCGAAATTTCATGACAATCAAACAAACTTAAGTATCTACAGGAAACCGGTTGTCAAGTCAATATTTAATTTTCGATAAAAGTTTTCAATTTTTTGCTCCGGGTGGGGTGACGCAGTTTTCTCAACGCCTTGGCCTCGATCTGCCGGATCCGTTCCCGGGTCACGGTGAAATCCCGGCCCACCTCTTCCAGGGTGTGGTCGGATTTTTCTCCGATGCCAAACCGCATGCGCAGGACTTTCTCTTCTCTGGGGGTGAGGGTGGCCAGAATTTTCCGGGTCTGTTCCGCCAGGCTGAAGTCAATGGCCGCATCAGAGGGAATCGAAAACTTCTTGTCCTCGATGAAATCCCCCAGATGGCTGTCTTCTTCCTCTCCGATGGGGGTTTCCAGGGAAATGGGTTCCTTGGCGATCTTGAGCACCCGCCGGACCTTGTCGATGGGGATCTCCATCTTTTCGGCAATCTCCTCCGGAGAGGGTTCCTTGCCCATTTCCTGGACCAGGTACCGGGAGGTGCGGATCAGCTTGTTGATGGTTTCGATCATGTGCACCGGAATCCGGATGGTCCTGGCCTGGTCTGCAATGGCCCGGGTGATTGCCTGGCGGATCCACCAGGTGGCATAGGTGGAAAATTTGTATCCTCTGCGGTATTCAAACTTGTCCACCGCCTTCATCAACCCGATGTTGCCTTCCTGGATCAGATCCAGAAACTGCAATCCCCGGTTGGTATACTTTTTGGCAATGCTCACCACCAGGCGCAAATTGGCCCGCACCAGTTCCCGCTTGGCTGCGTCCGCATTTCTTCTTCCCCGGTCGATCCCTTCGGTAATGGCCCTCAGATCATCGGCATCCCCCTTGATCAGGGCTTTTTTGGACGCCACCTGGTCCATGACCGCCAGGATATCCTGGTGAAGGAGCAAGGCCCGTTCCGGGGTCAGGTCGGTCCTGGCCGTGGCCCACTGCACGAATTTTTCGGAATCAGACGCCTGCTTGAGCATGGTGTCTTTCATGACGTTAAAGGTTTTGGCGCAGTTTTCCAGCAGCCGGTCCACGGTGTCGAACCAGACTATGGTGTTGCGGATGCTTCTTTCGATGGTGTCCATGACATTGGACTCAAACCGCCACCGCTTGAGTTCCTCAAAGATCCGGGCCGTGCCTTCCTGGATCTCCTGGGTCAGTGTCTGGTACTTTTTCAGGGATTTTCTCATGCCGAAGAGCTGATCCCGTTTTTCCTGGTTGGCTTCGTGAATTTTTCTGATCACTTCCAGGGATTCCAGAAACTTTTCCTGTTTGGATGTCTCATCCACCACCCCGTCCCCTTCATCCACATCCCTGAGCACATGTTTGGGCCGCATGGCCCGGCGTTCCATTTTTTTGCCGTACAGGAAAATGGTGTTCAGGGCAATGGGGCAGTCCAGCATGGCCCGGAGCACATCCCGTTCCCCCACCTCGATCTTCTTGGCGATCTCGATCTCCCCTTCCCGGCTCAGCAGCGTGACCATGCCCATTTCCTTGAGATACATCTTCACCGGGTCGGTGACCGACCCGAACTCCAGGTCCGACCGGTCCCGCACTGCGGCAAACGGGTCTTTTTTATCTCCTGACGGCCGTTTCCGGTGTTTGATTTCCTGCCGGGCCCGGTCCTTCTTGTCCCGGGGTTTGAGCACCGGACGGCCGGATGTCCGTTTTTCAGCCGGTTTGTTTTTCGGGATTTCCAGATCCACCAGGGTGATGCCCAGCTCCTGGAACCGTTCCACAATATCTTCAATCTGCTCCGGGGATTTGAGATTGCCGGAGATGGCATTGTTGATTTCAGTGAAAGAAAGTGTGCCGGTCTGTTTTCCTTTTTCAATGAGCTTTTCCATTTCCGCCTTGCCGATCATCACACTTTCTTCCGAAGATATGGATTTATCTGCCATAAAACGCCTCCCTAAGGCTTAACGTTATTGACCATTGTATATCTGCCGGAGTTCCTGCTGCTTTTGCCTCAACAGCTCCATCAGGTCGGTGTCGCAGGATTTTTCCGCTTGCTTTATCTTTGCCGTCAGCCCGCTGTCGTTTTTTTTCCGGATCCGGATGATCCGCTGGATCACGGCGGCGGCTGTTTCGTTCAGGCTTTCATTCTCGTCCGGCTCCCCGGTCATGGCCAGGGCCGCCAGAAGTTCCCGGTCTTCATCGGTTTTCATGGCTCCCATGACCCGGGGAACGAAAAACGCGGGATCCGGGTCGGCCTGAGCCAGGATGCGCCCGATCCGGCTCAGTTGTCCGGAATAAAAACAATCCAGCACGTTGGATTCCCTGACCCGGGCAATGATATCGGGACTGTGAAGCATCAGGGACAGCAGCTGCCGCTCCCGGGGATCCGAGGACCGTTGTGTGCCGGACGGTTGCACGCCGGCCAAAGGTTCCAGGGAAGACTTCCCTGACCGGGCCACCTGTTCCCGGACCTTTTCCAGCACCGCGGTTTCATCGATACCCAGGGTTTCCGCCAGATCCCGGATATGCAGAGACCGCAGCGCACTGTCCCGGATCTCCGCCAGATACGGCACCATGTCCGCCAGAACCCGCGCCCTTCCGGTCACGGACGGGCCATGAGTATCCATGGCCACCCGGCACAGAAACGGGATCACGGACCGGGCGGTGTCCGCCAGTTTCAGAAACGCGTCCGCTCCGTTTGTCATCACAAAGGTGTCCGGGTCTTCGCCTTTGGGCAGAATCAGAATCCGGGTATCCACCCCCTCGTTCATAAAGGTTTTGATACTGCGCTTTGCCGCGGCGATCCCGGCCGCATCCGAATCGAACACCAGGATCATGGCCGGAGCGTATCCCTTGAGGATCCGCACGTGCTCCGGGGTCAGCGCCGTGCCCAGGGTGGCCACCGTGTTCTGAATACCGTGCTGATACAGGGTGAGAAAATCAAAATACCCCTCCACGATATGCACCGTCCCGGCCCGGCGGCAGTGAACCTTGGCCGCGTGCAGCCCGTACAGGATCCGGGTTTTGCTGTACACCGGGGTTTCCGGCGAGTTCATGTACTTGGGCATGGCGTCGTCCATGACCCTTCCCCCGAATCCCGCCACCTGCATGTTGATGTCAAAAATGGGAAACATGATCCGGTTCCTGAACCGGTCGTAAAACCCGGACCCGTTTTTCCGGGGCACCACCAGGCCCGAGTTCTCGGCGGCCTGCCTGGAAATGCGCGCCTTTTTCAGGAACCCCACCACATCTTCCCAGTGATCCAGGGCAAACCCCAGGTGAAATTGCTCCATCACCTCCGGGGTGAGTTTCCGGTTTTCAAGGTATGCCCTTGCCGGGTGTCCGGCCGGGCTTTTTTGCAGGTGGTTCCGATAATGATCCATCACTTTCCGGTTGATACGGAACAGGGTTTCTCTGAGATCCTGCCGTTTTCTTCCGGCAGGGTCCAGATGCCGGGTCTCGATCACGATATTGTATTTTCTGGCAAGCATGCCGGCGGCTTCCGGAAACGGCAGCCCATGGTACTTCATCACATATGCCAGTGCATCCCCGCCGGTACCGCATCCGAAACAGTGAAAGATCTGTTTGGCCGGATTCACGGAAAAGGACGGGGTTTTTTCGGAATGAAACGGGCACAGCCCGAAATAGTTCTGGCCCGATTTTTTCAGAATCACGGATTCGGATACGATATCGACAATGTCGGTGGCGTGCAGAATCTCTGAAATTTTTTCATCAGGAATAAACATGACTTCAGGGGTATGCTCCAAAATGCCTAAAAACAGTGTTGCAACAGTACCTGAAAATAAGTACGCCGCCTGGTTTGTCAATCCCGGAAAATGCGGATGGCTTCCCTGAGATCCAGGCTGCCTTCGTACAAAGCCCGTCCGGTGATCACACCGGTGACCCCGAAGTGTTCTATTTTGCGCAGATTATGAATGTCTTCCAGCGTGGACACGCCCCCGGACGCGATCACGGGAATGGAGACCGCCCTTGCCAGGGCTGCGGTCTCTTCGATATTGGGGCCGGTCTGCATGCCGTCCCGGTGGATATCGGTGAAGTTGATGGCAGCCACGCCCGAGGTTTCAAATGCCATGGCCAGGTCCACAGCCCTTGTTTCAGAGATTTGGCTCCACCCTTCCACGGCCACCATCCCGTTTCTGGCATCGATACCCACCACGATCTTTCCGGGAAAAAGCCGGCACGCCTCCCTGACAAATTCCGGCCGGTAGACCGCCTCACTGCCGATGATCACTCTGGCCACCCCGGCATTCAGACAGGTCTCAATGGTGTTGAGGTCCCGGATTCCGCCTCCCACCTGAATGGGCACGGACACCTGTGCCAGGATGGCCTTGATGCTGTCAAAATTCACCGCGGTTTTGGCAAACGCTCCGTCCAGATCCACCACATGAATCATTTCCGCGCCCATTGACGCCCATTTCACGGCCATGGCCCCTGGATCGGCCCCGTATTCCGTGGTCTGGTCCATACGTCCCTGGCGCAGGCGCACACATTTTCCCTGTTTGATGTCAATGGCCGGAATGATGATCATGTTACAACACTCCTTTGCTGGAAAGGGGCTCTCCTGCCGTGTCCAGGGGCCGGGTGGCCTGGTGCAGGGACCGGCCCGTGGCCTTGAAGATCGATTCCAGGACATGGTGCTCGTTTTGCCCGTAAACCGCGTTGATATGCAGGTTGAATCCGCCTTTGACACACAAGGCCTGGAAAAACTCCCTGGCCAGATACGCGTCAAATGCGGTGCCGGACCTCAGGTTGTCCGGAAAATGATACACCAGATACGGCCGGTTGGAGAGATCCACGGTCACCCGGGACAATGCCTCGTCCATGGGCACGCACGCGTCCCCGAACCGCTCGATCCCGGTTTTGTCCCCCAAGGCATCGGACAACGCCTGCCCCAGCACCAGCCCAGTATCTTCCACGGTGTGGTGCAAATCCACTTCCAGGTCACCGGCTGCCATCAGCTTTAGGTCAAACCGGCCATGCACGGTAAACGCCGTGAGCATATGGTCGAAAAACGGAATCCCGGACGAAATGTCGGCCCGGCCCGTGCCGTCCAGGTTCAGATGGATCTCGATTTTGGTCTCCCGGGTCTGTCTTGAAACGGCTGCATCCCTTGCCATGAAAGGTTCCTTGAAAATATGTAAAGACCTTGTCAGGTCTGGTCAGTCTGTACCAAACTACCACTACTGAAATGCATCACAATAGATTATTGAAAACATTGTTTGTTGTCAAACAAATAATCAATATTTGACCTCGGATCATTTAATCAAATTGATAATTTTTCTGAAATGTTCACCCTGAGCCTGTTGCAGCAATTCAAAAAATATCATTTCCACCGATGTAATTCGGGCTCCGGCCTGAACGATTCTCTGTAGGCCCAATGTTTTATTTTCTTTCGTCCTTGAGGATACGCAATCGGACACTACCTGCACCTCACAATCATTCAGGAGTAAGTCCCGGACAGTTTGAAATACACATATGTGGGTTTCAATGCCGGCAATCAGAACCTGATTCCGAGACAGATTTTTGAATGTATCCATAAACACCGGTTCTTTACAACAGGAGAAGCTTACCTTTGGAATCGGACTTTCTCCTGTCATCAACTGCCTGATTTCATCTACTGTCGGCCCGAGTTTGGAAGGAATCTGTTCCATCCAGATGATAGGTACTCCCAGTATCTTCATCCCACTGATCAGGGTTCCCAGAGAATCAAACAATGTTTCCCTGTCATACATCATCCGAGCCAATTTGCCCTGGACATCCACCAGAATCAGAACGGTCTTATCGATAAAAAACATGACACCCCTCCTTACTGTGATCAAAAACTATTGAAATAATCAAGCAAAACAGCATGCTCCCCAAATGGTTTTATATATGGTTTTATCGTTTTTGTCCTCATCGAATGGGGTTGAACAGTCATAATTTTATATCAGGTTTGAGGAAGGCAGACGGTGAAGTGGGTGCCGCTGCCGGGTTGAGAGTCGACGTGGACGGTACCGTGGTGGGATTCCACAATGCTTTTGACGATGGCAAGGCCCAGGCCTGTGCCGTTGATGAACCGGGTGTGTTCGTTTTTGACCCGGTAGAACCGGTCAAAAATGTGCTCGATTTCCTCTTTTGCGATGCCCAGGCCGGTGTCGGACACATGGAGGTTGACGCAGGCTTCGGTCTTGTCGGCCCAGACTTCGATCTTTCCGTTGGCCGGGGTGTACCGGATGGCGTTGGAGATCAGATTGGACAGGACTTCTTCGATGTTGGTACGGTTGGCAATGACGGTCAGTCCGTCCGGCACGGATTTCTGGGTCAGGCGCAGGGATTTGGCGTCGGCCTTGTCCCGGAAGAACCGCACCTGTTCCTTGATCAGCGGGCCCAGATCCACGATTTCCCTTTCCTGGTTGATGAGCCCGGATTCGATTTTGGACAGATCCAGGAGTTCAGACGCCAGCTGGGCCAGGGAGGTGATCTTGTCGGCGCTGCGCTGGAGCATCTCGGTCTGCTTGTCGGTCAGGTCCCCTGCCAGACCGTCCAGGACCACTTTGAGCTGCATGAGAATGGAATTCAACGGACTTTTGATCTCATGGGCCACCATGGACACGAAATCAGATTTGAGCTGGTCCATTTTTTTCAGGGCCGTGATGTCATGAAACACGGTCACGGCGCCCAGATTCCGGTCCAGCCGGTCCCGGAACGGAAAGCAGCGGACCCCGATGATCTTCTCGTCTTTGCCGTCTTCGGGAATCAAAGCCAGTTCATCGGTGATTTCCGAAAAATGGCCCGACGTCTGGGCCAGGGCCTGATCGATCATTTCCAGAACCCGGGGATTTTTGACGATCTCGTCTACCTGCCGGCCGATGGCGGACCGGATACCGGCTCCGATCATGTTCAGAAACGCGGGATTTGCCAGGACAATGCTTTTCTGGTGATCCGTGGTCAACACCCCTTCCTTGAGGGTGTTAACCATGACCCGCATCCGGGTTTTTTCGCTGGCAATGTCCTGGAGCGTCCGGATGAACTCGATGGCCTTGGAGATCACCACCCGCAGTTCCTGGGGGGAAAACGGCTTGGACAGAAAATCGAACGCCCCTTTTTTCATGGTTTCGATGGAATGTTCCAGTGTGGCGTATCCCGTGATTACGATGATGACCGTGTCCGGATGCCGGGCCTTGATTCCGGTGAGCACGTCCATGCCGGACATGCCCGGCATCATCAGGTCCAGGAGCACGATGTCGAAATGGGTCTCCTCGATCATCTTCAGTCCCTTGATCCCGTTGTCGGCCAGAGCCACTTCGCACCCTTCCTGGGTCAGAAGCCTGTGGCAGGCTTTTTGTATCCGGTCTTCATCATCCACCACCAGAACCCTGGGCCTGAATGAAAACGTTTCCGTCATCAGAGCGGGGTCTGCCGCTTGTGTGTTTGCACCTGTATCTGTTTCAGACATGACTTGCTTTTATCCTGTTGCTCATAATTTTGGTTGCAGGAGGTGAAAAAAGAAACATCATGCGGACCCGGGCGGGGGATCACAGAAGTGCGGTCCGTCTTCACTGGGGATGTACATGGGAAATTCCAGGATGAAGGTGGTGCCTTTGACCCCGGTTTCCTTGACCGCGATCCGGCCCCCGTGCTCCTCGATGATGCCGTAAACGATGCTCAGTCCCAGACCCGTGCTCTTGCCCACCTCCTTGGTGGTAAAAAACGGATCAAAAATCTTGGACAGATTTTCCCGGGGGATGCCCTCCCCGGTATCCTTCACCTCTAAAAACACCTTTTTGTTGGGTTTGTCCCGGTAGGTGTACAAAGAGATTCTGCCGCCGCCTTTCATGGCGTCCGCCGCATTGATAATCAGGTTGATGATCACCTGGTTGAGTTTGCTCACATCCGCGTTGATGAGCATCATTTCGTCATCCAGTATCCGCCGGATCTGGATGTTGCGGAACTTTTTCTGATCCCTCACCAGCTTGAGGCTCTGGTCCACGATCTCGTTGATGTGCACGATGCGCTTGTTGGAATCGGTACTCCGGCTGTAGACCAGAAGGCTTTTCACGATATTCTTGCACCGGTTGGCATCTTCCACGATGTAATTGAGGTCTTCCCTGGCATCCGCGTCCAGATCGTCCCGCTCCAGAAGCAGGCTGGCATAGAACAGCACCCCTGTGAGCGGGTTGTTGATCTCGTGGGCCACGCCGGCGGCCAGCTGGCCCAAAGATGCCATCTTCTCGGACCGGGCCAGCTGTTTCTGAGCCTGCTTGAGCTCCTGCTCCACCTTGCTCTTGTCCTTGAGATCGTTGTAGATGGCCATGGTAGCGGATTCATTGCCGTGCTCGTCATAGATGATGGCCGCCGACATCTCCACTTCCACCTCTTCACCTTTGGCATTGACAATGGTGGTCCTGGGAATGATCAGCTTGCCCCGGCCCCCGATCTTTTCATCCCGGAGCATGCGCATGATCTCTTTGGCTCTGCCCGGCGGGTACAGCTGTTCCGTGTGGGTGATGGTCCCCTCCCCGCCGTTGCAGGCCCCGAACAGCTCTTTGGCCACGGAATTCATCAGTTCGATGCGGCCGGACCGGTCCGCGGCCACAATGGCGCTGGCAGAGGCGTAAATGACCCGGGTGATGAATTCCTTGACCCCAATGAGCTGATTTTCAAGGGATTTAGTCCGGGTGATGTCCCGGATGCTGGACAGCACATACGCCACCTCCCGGTTGTCGTCAAAAATCGGAGAAAAAACCCGTTCTTCCCATTTATACTGCCGCTTCAGGGTATAGGTGTGGGCTTCCTTGTTGGTGATCACCCGGGAAATGGGGCAGTCTTCGGACCGGCACGGGGTGTTTTTGTACAGAAACGAATGATAGCATTTTTTGCCCAGGATATCTTCCGGGGTGAGTTTGTAGGTGTCGTAGAATTTTTTGTTTGCCCCCACCACGCTTTTTTCCAGATCGATGATCACGGACGGATAGGACAGGGAGTCAAAGATGCGCACCCGCCAGAAAAAATCCTTGGGGTTCAGGTTGTCAGTAAAAGTCATGGGGCTTCAAACCCTCTGGTCAGCGCGGTTTTGGCAGCAGTTCCCGCCCCGGCGGGAAACACCAGGCTGATGCTGGCACCGGCACAGGCCGCAGCCCGCAGGGGTACTCCTTCTATTTCCAGGCAGTTGAGGGCGGTCTGTAAAATCCGGTACCGGTCCCCGAAATGGGGGCCGTGAAACGTGACCAGGTCCACGGGTTCGTACACTTCCCCAGCAGGGCCGCTCCGGCCGGATTCCATGACAAACACGGCATCCATGGTCCCGCCGGGAGCCTGGATCACCGACACCAGATGAAAGACGGCCTCGGTCCCCCATTCAGCCGCAAGCCGGTCCCGGAAGCGCGCAAGGCAGCCCCGGGGGCCCCGTGTCTGCGCCAGCACCACGTCCAAAGTCAGCTGAAGGCCGTAGGTCCGGATCTTTTCCTCCACATAGGTGGACCGGGTTTCCGGATATTTTTTCAACAACGCAGAGATATCCTGATCGATCTCCTGAATATACGGAGTATGGGAGGCCGGCAGGGTGAACGTGTTTTCCAGCAATGCGATCACCTGATCCTGATACCGGGTGTCAATGATCACGCTGATGACCGCAGGCGAGGTCACCAGATGATGGAACGGGATATCGGCGGTGTCCAGCGTATCCATGAGCACGGCAGGTACTTCCAGGCGGCGGCGGTGGGGATACACAAACACCTGGGTCACTTCCGCCGGGGGTGTGACCGTAGCGGTATCCCGGGCCAGCCGGGTCAAGTACTCCCGGAATCCGGACTCCACGCACCCGGAAAAGGTTTCCCGGGTTTCCCGGCGGTGCAGTCCGGCGCACACCATGTTGACCCGCTGGATCGCCAGGGCCTGGCACACGGGATACCCCGGCGCAGTGCCCTGGGAATGGTGACCGGTCCACACCAGACCCGGTCCCAGGCGAATACCGTTGACAGGAATCGGCTTCATGGTTCAGTCCTTCACCCGCGGGGCAAAAAAAAGACCGGATGGCGGAAAAACAAATCCGTTTTCCCGCCATCTCTGATCGCCGTCCATACAGACTGGATTGACAAGGCAGATCGATCAGCCGCAGTGATCCGACACGATCTCCATCAATTCATCCAGGTCGATGGGTTTGGGAATATAGTCGTCAGCCAGCGTGGTTTTACCGTTGTGATGGGTATAACTGGTGGTTTTCACCGAATCCGCCACCGCAGTCAGCAGCACCACCGCGATATCCTTGAGGTCCGCGCTGTTTTTGATCTCATCACAGACATCCCACCCGTTTTTCCGGGGCATCATCACATCCAGTATCACCAGGTCCGGTTTTTCCTCCTTGATGCGATCCATGGCTTCCACGCCGTCGTAGGCTTTGGCGACCCGGTAGTTTTTGGCTTCCAGCTTCATGGATACCGCTTCCACCAGATCCGGGTCATCATCCACCACCAGAATGAGTTTCTGTTCGCTCATGTCAAGATCTCCTTATTTCTATATAATAACCTGCATCTAAACCTTGGGCCTGGGATAGAGTCCTGCCTGTTCCACGATCTGAGGCACTTTTTCTTCCCATTCAATGGCCATGATGTGAAACCCGTGAACCCCCTTGACCGCTTTGAGACGTTCGATGGATTCCACGGCCATCTTGATGCCTTCCTCAGGCTGCTGCTCCTTGGGCACGCCTTCCAGCCGCTTGATAACCGCATCCGGAATATCCATTCCCGGCACCTTGTTTTTCATGTACCGGGCCATGCCCACGGACTTCATTGGCGTGATGCCGGCCAGGATATGGACCTGCTCGTCCAGGCCCCGGTCCACCACCCCTTTCATCCACTCTTCGAATTTATCCAGGTTAAAAATACACTGCGTCTGGATAAAGTCAACACCTGCCTTGACTTTTTTGGCCAGGCGCATGACTCTGAGTTCAAACGGGTCGGCAAACGGATTGGCAGCCGCGCCGATGAACATTTTCGGCGGCCCGTCGATCTTGGCACCGCCCTGGAACAGGCCGTCATCGCGCATCCCTTTGACCATCTTGATCATCTGCACGGAATCGATGTCAAACACGCCCTTTGCCATGGGATGGTCCCCGAACTTGGCATGGTCACCGGACAGGCACAGCATGGTATTGATGCCGAAAGCGTAAGCCCCGATGATTTCACTTTGCATGGCCAGGCGGTTTCTGTCCCTGGACACCATCTGGATGATGGGGTCCAGCCCCATCTGCTTGATCAGGATCCCGGCCGTACACGAAGACATCCGGACCATGGCGGTCTGGTTGTCGGTCACGTTGATGCCGTCCACGTGATCCTTGAGCAGGGCCGCTTTTTCCGTGACCTTTTCCGGACGGCACCCCCTGGGTGGCCCGCATTCCGAGGTCACTGCCAGTTCACCGGTTGCCAATACCTTTTCCAGTCTGCTGTCTGTCTTCATTATGCCAAATCCTCCCTGATAATTGTCCCGGGTCCGCCGGCGCCACCAGGTCTCCAGTCCTTTGCTTCCATCAATTCCTCATACCGGGATTCCAGTCCCAGTTCCTTGAGCCGTTCCCAGATCAGGCGCCAGGCGCAGTCGATGTCCGGGCTGACCTCGCACTGGCCGTGGGAGGTCCCGCCACAGGGGCCGTTGAACAGATGCTTGGAGCACCTTGCCACCGGACAGACGCCGCCGGTGATACCTAAAACGCAGTCGCCGCAACCTTTGCACCGTTCGGCCCACACGCCCTGGCTCAGGGAGGCGCCCATGAACCGGGTATTGACCGCGGGAAACACCGGGGTTTTCTTGAACCGGGCCGCAATGGTCTGGACCCCGCAGCCGCAGGCCATGGATACCACGGCATCCACGCCGTCGATATAGGGTGCCAGTTCTTCCACGTATTCCGGATCACACTGACGTTCCAGGGTAATTTCTCTGATATCGATATTTTTTCCCTGTTTCAGGTGATTCAGATGCAGGGCCGATGCCAGCAGGCCGACTTCTTTTCTGCCGCCGGCCGCACACACCGTCACACATTCATTGCAGCCCACCAGGAGGATGTTGCTGTATGGGGCAATATACTGGATAATTTCCTGTATGGGTTTTTGTTCCGCTGTAATCATGAATTTTTCTCCGAAAGAATTATGTAAACATCAACTGGCTGCCTTGTCCATGGCTCCGGCGTTCCCGGGGCTTGGGCCCAGTTTTCTAATGGTTTCCGTAAATTCCCTGGCCACCCGGGCAAAGGCTTCCCCCATGCCGGCGGACATGTTGTACATGGCCACCCGTTCCGGTTCCCAGCCCAGTTCGGTGAGCAGTTTCTTCACCCGGTTGACCCGGGCTTCGGCCCGGATATTCCCGTTCTTGAAATGACAGTCGCCTGCCAGGCATCCTGCCACATACACGCCGTCTGCCCCTTTTTCCAGGGCTTTCATCAGGTGGATGGCATCCACTTTTCCGGAACATGGCACCCGGATGATCTTCACGTTGGTGGGATAGGGGATCCGCTTGCTGCCGGCCATGTCCGCCGCCGTGTAGGCACAGTAATGACAGCAGAACGCGACAATTTCTGGTTCAAAATGTTCCATATCGGTTTCTACCTTTCAAATAAGCCGTCTAATTTTGCCATAATCTGGTCATCTTCATAGGCCAGCAGCTGAATCGCCTTGGCCGGACATTCGCCGGCGCACACCCCGCAGCCGTGACATTTATCCGCATCGATCTGGGACACGCCGTCTGCGTTGATAAAAGGCACGTCAAAGGGGCATACCCGGACACAGATCAGGCAGGACGCGCATTTTTTCTGATCCACAATGGCCACGCAGGCCCCCAGGTTGATCTCTTTCTTGGCCAGAAGGGTCTGGGCCCGTCCGGCAGCCGCCTGGGCCTGGGTGACACATTCCTTGATCACTTTGGGGGAATGGGCCGTCCCGGCCAGGAAAAACCCCCGCTGGGCCATATCCACGGGCCGCAGTTTCACATGATCTTCCAGAAAATAGTGATCCTGGGTCCGGGGCAGATGGAACATCAGAGCCAGATCTTCGGTGTTTTCATCGTCTGCGATCAACCCGGTGCTGAGCACGACGCAGTCTGCATCGATGTCGATGTCGCTGTCCAGGACATAGTCATGGGCCCTGACCACAATTCCCCCCTCTTCCGCCCGGACTTCGGGCCGGTTTTCCAGAGAGAAGCGGATGAATTTCACGCCCAGTTCCCGGGCCTTGCGGTAGTAATCTTCCAGAAATCCATAGGTGCGCATATCCCGGTACAGGATAAACACTTCCGTGTCCGGGCTGATCTCCTTGATTTTCAATGCGTTTTTCACGGCCGCCTGGCAGCAGATTCTCGAACAGTTGGGATTGTCTTCTTCCCGGGAGCCCACGCACTGGATCATCACCACCTGGTCCATGGCCTGAACCTTTTCCGGACCGTCCGCCAGAAGCGAATCCATGTCCAGCTGGGTCATGACCTTGTCCAGGGTGCCCAGGCCGTACCGGGCCGGCCGGTTGGCCGCAGCCCCGGTGGCCAGGATGGTGACCCCGTGGTCGATCTGCATGTAGTTCATGCGCACCCCGGTCTGGATACCGGTGCGGTACAGGCCGGGCATACCGCTGTGGTCCACGATCACGGACCGAGTCAGCACCTGGACGTTGGCGTGGGCAGTGACCGCATCCACCAGACCCTGAATAAACGGGGCCACCTCGTCCCCTTCTATGGTTCTGCTCAGGGACCGGGCCAGACCGCCCAGGGACGGGGCCCGCTCCACGATATAGGTTTTGATACCCTGGTCCGCCAGCCTCAGGGCCGCGGTCATGCCGGTGACCCCGCCGCCCACCACCAGCGCGTTCTGGCTCATGGGCAGGGTATGATCCCGCAAAGGATGGTTGGTTCGGACCCCGGCGATGCCCACTTTCAGCAGCTTGACCGCCTTTTTCTGGGCGTTTTCAGGCTCGTTCATATGGGTCCAGGTGTTCTGGTCCCGCAGGTTCACTATTTCCACCAGGTACCGGTTCAGCCCCACCCGCCGAAGCAGGTCCTGGAACTTGGTTTCATGGGTCCTGGGAGAGCACCCCCCGATCACCACCCGGTTCAGGTTGTGTTCCGCGATCATGGCCTCGATTTTCGCCATGGATTCCGAGGAGCATCCGTATCCCACAGCCTTGGCCACCACCACGTTCGGACGGGTTTTCACCGCTTCCAGCAGGTTGTCCACGTTCAGGACCCCGCCGATCTCGAATCCGCAGTCACAGACAAACACGCCGATGCGGGGATCTTCACCCGTGATGTCCCGTTCCGGGGGGAACACCTCTTCCCCGTTGAGGCCGGCCGGAGACATGGGCAGATCGGCGGCGGCCATGGCAGCGGCCGCAGACGCCTGTACCATGGTTTCCGGGATGTCTTTGGGACTTTCGTACACCCCGCATACATACACGCCGGGGCGGGAGGTCTGCACGGGATTGAAATGGTCGGTTTCGGCAAAATCATGGGGATTCAGTTCAATACCCAGGTTCCGGGCCAGTTCCCGGGTTTCCGCGTTCACCCGGAACCCGGTGGACAGCACCACCATGTCGAATTCTTCGTTCTGCTGAACCGATTTGTCTTCCACGGCATAGGCAATGGAAAGATTTCCGGTATCCGGGTTTTCCACGATGGTGTGGGGCCGGCTTCTCACCATGCGGATCTTGTACTCATCTCTGGCACGGTTGTAATATTCTTCATATCCTTTGCCATGGGTCCGCATGTCCATGAAAAAAATCGTGGCTTCGATATCTTCGCCGAACCGCTCCTTGGTGACCATGGCTTCCTTAAGGGCGTACATGCAGCAGACACTGGAACAGTAAGGCACATCGGCCCGGTTGATACCCCGGGATCCCACACACTGGATCCAGGCCACCTTTTTGGGCCGTCTGCCATCTGATTTTCTCACCAGGTTGCCCTGGAACGGGCCGGACGCAGACATGATCCGTTCATATTCCAGGCCCGTGACCACATTGGCGAACCGGCCGCCCCCGAAATTGTCCAATACGGCGGGATCGAACAGGTCCGCGCCCACGGACAGAACCACGGACGAGACATCCATCACGGTTTCCTTTGGCAAGTCCTCCGGTATGATGGCATCGGCCTTGCAGACATTTTTCAAGGCCTGCACATCATCGATTCTGTCCATGTCGATGGAAAAGGCAAACGGCGTGGCCTGGGGATAGCGCATGCAGGTCGGGGCCCTGGGATCCAGCCCCGGGGTGAAGCGGACCGCGTCCGGAAACTGTTTGGCGCATTCGCCGCAGGCCGTGCATTTTTCCGTGTCAATATACCGGGGCTGGGTCATGAGGGTGGCGGAAAACGCGCCGGCTTCCCCGTCCAGTCGTGTAAGACAGGTCATGGGTCTGATCTCCAGGTATTTTTCCCGGCCCCCCTGGGACAGGTAAGGCGATACCGTGCAAAGATCACAGTTGTTGGTGGGAAAAGTCCGGTCCAGCTGGGTCATCAGCCCGCCGATGGCATATGATTTGTCAATGAGCAGTACGTTGCGCCGGGATTCGGCCAGGTCCAGGGCGGCCCGGATACCGCCGACACCACCGCCGATCACCAGCACGCGCCTGTCCGTGGACAGGCTGTTTTCTGAATTCTGATTCATTTGCATGAGTTACCTATTCATTTAAGGAAATCCATGTGCAGCCCGGACCGGCATACGGGCCCGGCGGTTGCAGGATGGATCTCTTTGTCAGTTAACGTTGCTTTCTATAACCCGGCGCTGTCCAGGATGGCCGGCAGCCTGTCTTCCCACCCCAGAGCCGATATTTTGATTCCCTGGGAGACCTCTTTGAGGCCCCGGATCATTTCGCCGGCAATGGCCACACATTCCGTGTCACGGTCCTTTGCCTGGCGGATCCGGCGAATCACCTCTTCCGGCAGCCGGGAGGCGGGATCATTGATGGAAATATACCGGGCCATGCCCACATTTTTCAGCAGAAAAACCGAGGCGATCACCGGTACATTCAAGGAAGAGAACGCGTTGACGATCTGTTTGTAGAATGCCAGGTCAAAGACCGGCTGAAGCACCACATATCCGGCACCGGCCGCAGTCTTTTTCCCGGCGTCGGTCACGGCCTGTTTCAACTGGTTTTCATCGGCAATGGGAGGGGCTGCGACACCGGTGGTGAATTCAGGTCTGCCGTGCAGCTCGAACCCGGCCAGATCAGTGCCGGCCATCAGAGTCCGGATCATGTTCAGTATCCCCAGTTCATCCAGGTCATCCACGATTTTGGCGTCCGGATGATCCCCGTTGACCATCTCTTCCCCCTGCACCACCAGCAGGTTGTGGATGCCCAGCACATGGGCCGCCAGCAGATCTCCCTGGAGGGCCATCCGGTTTCTGTCCCGGCCATACACATGGATCATGGGCTCCATGCCCTGCTGACGCAGAATCGAACCGCCGGCCAGGGCGTTCAGGTGCATGACCCCGTTGTCCAGGTCCGGAAGCACCACTGCATCCACCCGGGATTTAAGAAATCTTGCATGGCTAATCATGCCGGATATATCCACGCCCTTGGGGGTATCCATTTCCGCCAGCACCACCCTTTCTCCGGACGTCAGTTTTGCCTTGAAACTCATATATACATCCTCATCTCATCTTAAGTGTTTGTAACAAAACCATACCATCCTGTACATCACGTCATTCTACAGCACGTTTAGTTGTATACGTTTTTTTACAAAAATGTACAATGAAAAAACCTTGACTTATTTGAATTTTTTTATCCTTGGGGAACCAGTTTCTGGATGGTGACAGTATGGGCATGAATGGCATCATCGCTGAACCACCAGTATTCAGGGTTACCGGACATGAACGGGGCCACCCGGTCTTTGTGGTGGGGATGAAACAGACGGCCCGCGACCCCGCCGGGAAGCACGGCCCGGATCTTGTCCGGATCCGCGAAATCCACCACCATGCGCAGGGCCGCACAATGGGTTACGGCAAACGGATCATCTGCATCATACCAGCCCCGGTACAGGGTTTCCCCGGATCCGCCCATGGGCATGGGGCCCATGCCCAGAACGCGGGCGATCCAGCCGTCTTTGGCCACCGGAGACACCAGCGTCAGGGTGTGAACCCGGCCCCACTGCCACCGGGTCATGTCCGGGCCCAACCGGCCGGTCAGATACGCCTTTGCCTGGTGCCCGGCCCGTACAAACAGGTCGGACACGGTTTCTGAACGGTCCGGGGTCCGAACGTCATCAAACCAGTCAGACCTGCCGTTCAGGACCATCTGCTGAAGCCGTTCCTGCCAGAAATACCAGGTATTGACCAGCAGCCGGGTGTTGTCTTTTCCCAGCTCGTCTTCAAACACGGCTTTGGCGAAAAACAGGTACACAGCCTGGAACAGGGTCGGGGCCACGGCATCCGGGTCATCGTGGAAATCCCAGTCACCCAGGACGGCGGCCATGGGCCGGGTATCCGGATCCCGCATCAGGGCACGGGTCATTTCCGGGGCAATGCTCCGGGCCATGGGATTCAGGACATCCTGCTGATACCGCCACATCTGTTCCGGGGTTTTGAGATCTGAACCGGCCATCAGTTCCGACAGGCGCTGATACCGGTACCGGGGGGCGAAATAAGAGGAATAATAATAAGGATAGTCCGGCGGCACGATCTTGTGGTTGCAGGTACCGATCCATCCGGCCGGCGGGTCCAGGATTCCGGGCATCTCGTGGACAGGGATCCATCCCGTCCAGGTATCCCGGGCCGATGTCCGGGGCGGCGGTTGCCCGTTTTCCGCCCCCAGGGGGCTGCCGGGGCCGACACCCGGAAACGCGCCATGCCCTTTTTCACGGATCGGCACCCGGCCGGAGACCTGAAACCCGATGGTCCCCTGGCCGTCGGCAAACACCCAGTTGAAACAGACCATGGGCAGCCGGGTAAGCGCCTGTTTGAGTTCCATGCTGTTTTTCGCGGTCAGAATGTCCAGCAGACCGATATCCGGAGTCATGGATTCCGCCGGCGCAAACCGCAGAACCACAGGCCGGTGAGGTTCGAGGCTGTCGAACAGATCCGTGACCACCGGGCCTTTTTGTGTAGTACGTACCATAAACTCATGAAAAGTGAATCCGCCCGGGGCATCCGGATCTTTGATTTTCAGGGTTTCGACCCGGATGTCAAAGGGATGTGATTTCCCGTTTTCAATGTAGTGTTCCGGCCGGTCCGGGTCCGGGGTTACCAGGCTCAAGTCCTGAATATCGGCGTAATTGTTGGTCATGGCAAGGGCAATGTGGTCCGTCCGGCCCATGGCCATGCCCGGAATGCCCGGGATGGCCACGCCCACGGCCCGGATCCCGGGACCGATCAGGCCCACTGGATACCACACCCCGGGCAGGATCCGGGGATCCAGGTGGGTGTCCCCGCACACCATGGCCGCTCCTGTGGCGGACCTTGCCGGGGACACGGCCCAGTTGTTGCTGCCGGTCCGCAGGTACCGGTCCGGCAGAAAAGCGGCGACCTGGGAGAAAGGGGGGGGCATGGAAATCAACCGGTCCGGGGGAGGGACCTCCTTCCACTCGCCGGTGTCACTCGGGTCATCCGGATGAATGTTCAACGGAAGGACCTGCCGGGTTTTATCATACCCTGCCGTGCGCAGCAGCATTTCAAGGAGAATTTCCGTGTCCAGGTCAGCAGCGGTGGCATACCCCAGAAAATAAAGAAGTCCCAGGGAATCGACGATGGTCCATGGTTCCGGTGCGGTCCCGGCCAGCCGGAACTCCAGGTGAAGGTCTTGAGGCGTTGCTTTGATAAAGGCGTTGATCCCGTCCGCATATTTCCGGAACCGGGCCGCAATGTCCGGGTCAAGGATGGCGGCCTGTTTCCGCGCCAGGCGGTAAAGGCCGACGGTGCGCATGCGCATGTCCTGATCCAGGGCTTTTTTACCGGCCAGTTCCGCCATCCGGCCCTGGATCGTTCTGCGGATCAGGTCCATCTGGAACAGCCGGTCCCGGGCTGTCACAAACCCCTGGGCAAAGATGAGGTCATCAAAGTTGTCCGCCCGGATGAAAGCCATGCCTTTTTCATCCCGCCGGACCGTGACCGGGGCAGTGAGGCCGGGCAGGTCCAGGGTGCCCCGGGTCTGGTACCGGTTGAGCCCGGACACACATCCGGTTCCGGACATCCCCAGAACCACGACGCCGGCTATCACGGCAACCGTTCGGACGAATCGGTTCCAGCCGGTCAAGCTATACCTCTTTTTCGGAGATGATCCGCAGTTTGCGCCACAGGGCCGCCCGGCTGATCCCCAGGAGTTCTGCGGCTCTGGACTTGTTGCCCTCCGTGGTCTCAAGGGCCTTCAGGATATGCCGGTGTTCCATCTCCTGAAGAGTGAGAAACGGCCGGGTCGGATCCGAAGTGACCCGGACCGGGGAATCCGGGTCACGACCAGCCGGGTCACTGGAACGGATCACCCGGTCCGGCAGGTGTCCGGTATCGATGTCTCCTTTTTGGACAAGGATTACGGCCCGCTCGATGATATGGTGCAGTTCCCGGACATTGCCGGGAAATGGATACGCATTGAACGCGGCCAGCACCGCACCGGAAATCCCGGTGATATTTTTTCGGAACTCCTGATTGAGCCGGTCCAGAAAATACCGGCTCAACATGGGAATGTCCTCTTTTCGGTCCCGCAATGCCGGCATCTCCAGGGAGATGCCCCGGATCCGCTGAAACAAAGTCCGGTTGAACCGGCCCTGATCCACTTTTTTATCCAGACTGCCCTGGGTGGCTGCAATGAACCGCACATCCATGGCAAAAGACGGGGAATCCGTGTCCGAAGCGGGATGCGGATGTTTCAGAATGGAAAGCATGTCTGTCTGGGCCTGGGCCGGCATGTTTTCAATATGGTCCAGGAAAATGGTGCCGGCAAAGGCGGATCTGGTATCCTCTCCGGTCCGGGAATTCAGGGAGGCCACCAGTTCCCTGAACCGGAAATCACTGCTGAAGCACCCGCAGTCAAACGCCAGGAACCGCTGGTCTTTGCGGCGGCTCAACCGGTGGATGGTCCGGGCCGCCAGCTCCTTGCCAGTGCCGGTTTCTCCATGGATGATCACCGGGCAGTCCAGTTCCGCCACCCGGTGGATGTTTTTTCTCAGGCGCTGCATCTTTGTGGTTTCGCCGATGATCCTGGAAAGGGGCTGTCCGCCGGAATCGGCCCGGTCGGCATCCAGGGGGGTGGCCTGGCCCAAGGACGGGGAATGGATAACAAACACATTGCCCTCCCCGCCGGACTGGCGAATCACATCCCAGAGCCCGGCCATGGCATCTTTTTCAAAATACATGGCGCCCAGGGCTTCGGTGGCCTGCCGGGTCTTGTCGCTGCCATAGCCCGTAAGCAATACGGTCCGAAGATCCGGGTCCAGCTCCTTGAGTTTGGTGATGGTGACCAGCCCGTCCATGTCCGGCATTTTCAGGTCCACGATGGCCAGGTCGAACCGGGCGGTTTTCGCCAGATCCAGGGCCTGGAGTCCGGAAGTGGCCTTGACCGGCTCATGGCCCAGCAGGGAGATGCGCTGGGCCATGGAGTTGAGCAGCCGTTCCTCGTCATCCACCAGAAGGATATGTTTTTTCATGTCTGTCATTTATTTTTACGTATATGTAAAACACCTCTCCTGTCAGGGTCAAGAAATTTCAGTCAATCCTGACCCCATAAACTCATTTTCAGGTTCAGGCTCAAAACGACAATAACGCAGGCCTGACCCCGTGGCCCGTGAGGTCAATCCTGCATCATATGCCATAAAACAGGTAAATCATCAACAGTTCCACCACCAGAAAGATCACGGTCATGACAATACCGGCTTTGGCATAGTCCACGGTCCGGTAACCGCCGGGCCGCATCACCAGGGCATTGACCTGGTGGGTGGGCAGCACGAAACTGTTGGAGGCGGACAACCCCACCACCAGAGCCGCCATTCTCGGGTCCGCGCCCGCCATCATGGCCATGTTCATGCACAGCGGCACCAGCAGGACCGTGGCCCCCACATTGGAGATCACCAGGGTGAAAAACGTGGTCATGATGCCGATCACGGCCAGCAGCACAATGGGGGCCGGCGTTCCCACCAGGCCCAGAACCCCTTCGGCGATGAACGCGGCCGTGCCGCTTTTTTCAAAGGCGATCCCCAGAGGGATCAGCCCGCCCAGAAGGAACACGGTCATCCAGTCCACGGAGGAATAGGCTTCATCCACGGTCAGGACCCCTGTGATAATCATACCCAAAGCGCCGGACATCAACGCCACGGCCAGCGGCGTGTTGAAAAACACGATCTGGACCAGGGCAATGGCCAGCCAGCATACGGCCAGGACCGCTTTCTGGGGCCGCAGGATCTCGCCTTCCAGGGGAGAGGCAAACACCAGGGACCGGGGCTTGGGCTTGTTGTTCAGAATATGAAACCGGTCCCAGGGCCCCTGGAGCAGCAGGGTGTCCCCCTGACTCAGGGGGATGAAGGTCAGTCCGCTGTAGATTTTCTTGTTTCCCTTGAACAGTACCAGGGGATTGAGCTGGTAATGTTCCTTGAAACTGATTTCATTGAGGGTTTTGCCGATCAGATCGGACCGGGGGGAGACCACGGCTTCGGCAACGCCGGCATTGGTGTTGGCCAGGGTGTCGGCAAATGTTTCCAGGGCATCCTTGATCCGCCAGCCGTATTCCCGGGCCAGTTTTTCAATGTTTTCCCATTTTCCCACCACGGCCACGTCACAGCCTTTGGAAATATTTTCATGACTGCGGGGCACCTGATTGACGCTCCGGCCGTCCGAAGAGCTGATTCCGACGACCGTGACCAGGAATTTGGCCCGGATAGTCAGCTCCTCCAACGTACCGGTCACACCGCCTTCAGGCACATGCAGCTCCACAATGCTTCTGACTCCCTGGTATTCGGAAATCAGCATGTCCGAGGCCCCGCGGCTGAATTCTCCGGACTGTGCCGGCAGAATAAACCGGCCGAACACGATGAAATAGATCAGAGCCGCCGCCACCAGGCACAGGCCGATGGGGGTCTGGGTGAACAGGCCGAAGGGCGCCAGTTTTTCTCCGCCCACCACCATCAGGTCGTTCAAAAGGATGGTGGGGCTGGCCCCCACCAGGGTGATGGTCCCGCCGATGATGGCGCAGAACGCCATGGGCATGAGCACCCGGGAGGTGGGAATGCCCATGCGCCTGGAGATTCTCTGGGTCACGGGCAGAAACAGGGCCGCAGCCCCGATGTTCTGCATCATGCTGGAAATGATGGCCACGGTCCCGGCAATGAACAGGATGATCTTGTTTTCACTCTTGCCGGCAAGGGCCATGATCGGCTTGGCCACCCGGTTCATCACCCCGGTCTTGTCAAGGCCCGCCCCGATGATGATCACGGCAATAATGGAGCAGACCGCGTTACTGGAAAGCCCTGAAAAGGCGTCTTTCGCTGTCACCAGTCCCATCAGGGGCAGCAGCACCATCATCATGATGCCCACGACATCCACCCTTACCCATTCAAATACAAACAAACAGATCACAAATACGAGCACGATCATTGTCAATATCATATCCGGTGTCATTCAAATATCTCTCCGTTCATTAATTTTGATCGATTTCCATCACCCGGGTCCGGTCCGTTTTCCATCACTTTTTGTTCCGGAAAACATAACAGAGGACCGCAACCACCCCAATCAACACAATGCTGAAAATGAACCTGAAACTCATCATGTCCTCCTCAATCAATGGAATACACACAAAATGTCTGGGCCAGGACCGGCTTTTTTTCTTCCGGGGATCCCAGAGAACTTAAAAATTTTCTGAAAAACCCCCAGAAACTGCCCATGTCCTCTTTTTCAAAATACACGGACGCCAGGGCTTCGGTCGCTTCCCTGAGTTTGGAATCCCCGTGGCCGGTCAGAAGGGTGCTGGCGAGGGCCGCATCTTTTTCCTTGAGCTTTGCGATGAGGTCCAGGCCGTCCATGTCCGGCAGCCGCTGATCGATAATGGCCAGCTGAAACGTGTGGGCCGCCATAATTTCCAGGGCTTGCTCTCCGTTCAGGGCGGTGAGCGGTTCATACCCCTGCAACCGTATCCGGTCCGCCACGGCGTTCAGAAATTTAGGGTTGTCATCCACCAGCAGGATCCGGACCTCCTTTTTCCCGGACTTTGCTTTGGCACCGGCCCTGGCCGCACCGGCCGGATTTTCCGTGATAATGAATTCAGGGTTGCCATGTTCCTTGACGACGGCTGACACCGCATTGTCGATATTGGAAAAATGCACGGTATGAAAAAATTCAAGCCCCCGCTCTTCTGCCCTGGCCCGGAAATCCCCGATGTTGCGTTCGGAATTTTTCTTGAATTCCTCAAATGCCACATCATGGGCGTTGGAAAAAAATTCCGTGATGTCATGGGTGAGATTGGCGCAGTTCACGGCAATGAGCCCGCATCCCATCCGCTTTGCCATCTCCAGCGCATAGTCCACCATTTTCTCCGGAAACCGGCTTTCATAGGTGGCAACGGCAATGCGTTTGTTACAAGCGCTTTCAGCATCGGACCCAGCCGGTCCGTCCCCAGAAGCATGATCCGGCGTGACATTGGGCTGTTCTTTTGCCTGTGCCGGTTCGTTTTTTGATTTTTTGAAAAATGCCATAATCAGGTCCTCGTTACACCGTTAATAGTTGTGTTTTTTAAATTAAGGATCTAAATTCCTGGTTTTCCTGTTTGTTCACCTGTTCAGATGCTTCAATTTTTTGATTTTCCGTTTAAAATATTTAATTTTGTTTATTTTAATGTTTACAAATGCAACAAAAAAATTTATATCAAGATATAAATTAAAATTTTTAAACAGTCAACCTAAAATATTCACTTATGAAACACATTTATGAAACATGTTGATATCCTGATCATCGATGATGAAACAAAATTTGCCGACATGCTGGCCCGGCGCCTGTCTCTCAGGGGGGTCACCTGTCATGCCTGCTATGACGGGGAATCCGGAGTAGACTGGATCAAGACGAATCCGGGTGCCGTGACCCTGGTCCTGCTGGATTTGAAATTGCCGGACATCTATGGTACTGAAGTACTGGCAACCATCAAGGAGATTGATCCGAGCGTTCCCGTGTTCATCATCACCGGCCACGGCACCCGGGAAGATGAAGCCGCGTGCCTGGCAATGGGCGCGTCCGAATTCATCCACAAACCCGTGAACATCGAAAAGCTGACCACGCTGCTCACCCTTGCCCGGAGGGAAGGAACATGAACCGGCAACCGCTCATCATAAGGAACCAGGGATGGCTGAGATTTCTGTTTCACCGGCCCAGCCTGCATCTGTCATCGTTTCAGACCATTTCCAATTATCCACGCATCTGGATTATCAGTATCATCATCCTGGCAGTCACTTCCCTGGCACCTCTGGTTTTCACCACGGTCATCAACCACCGGCTGATCCAGAAATCCGTGGATTCGGAACTGGTGCTCCAGACGGACCGGGTCACCTCCAATGCCAAACGGTCCATGCGGTTTTTTCTGGAAGAACGGCTGAATGCCCTGCGGTTTATCGTGAACGAACTGCCCTATTATTCATTGATCGATAACCAACACCTGGCCAAAATTCTGGAAAATCTCAAGCTGGGATTCGGCGGGTTCACCGATTTAAGCATCATCGATGCGGACGGCGGTCAGATCGCCTATGCCGGCCCCTTCAATCTGGAGGGGAAAAACTATAAAAACCAGCCCTGGTTTGTCCAGAGCATCGAAAAGGACAATTTCATCAGCGAGGTATTCACCGGATACCGGGACATTCCTCACATCATCATTGCGGTCAGGTCTCAAACCGCATACGGCCGGCATTTCCTTCTCCGGGCCACCCTGGACACCCAACGGCTCATGAACATGCTGACCTCTTATAAAACCAATGTTCACACCGATATTTTCCTGATGAATCGGGAAGGTATCCTTCAGACCCCTTCCACAAGGTATGGAAAAATTTTTACAAAGACCCCGCTGGCCGTGCCGGTATTTTCAGACACCACCCAGGTGATCCAGCCGGAAAACAAAGGAGAGAACGCCTTTATCACGGGATATTCCTATATTGCCACTGAAGCGGTGACCACCCCGTTCATTCTCATGGTTCACAAGAAAAAATCCGATGTCATGGGCACCTGGCTGAACCTGGGAAAAACCTTTAACTGGATCATCGGGGCCTGCTGTCTGGTGATGGTGGTGATCATCACCCTGGTGTCCACGTTCATGGTGAACCAGCTGTTTCTGGCAGACCAGGCCAAGGCGGAAACCATGCTCAAAATGGAACAAAGCCAGCAGCTCGCCTGCATCGGCCAGCTGTCCGCCGGCATCGCCCATGAAATCAACAACCCCCTGGCGTTGATCAATGAAACCGCCGGATATCTCAAGGACCTGTATCAATACGCGGACGAGCACCAGAGTGAACAGGAGATCACGGAACTTCTGGATGACATCCTGGAGGCGGTATCCCGGTGCGGCACCATCACCAGCCAGCTGCTCGGGTTTGTCCGGCAGTTCGATGTCCGGATCTCTTTGGTGAACGTGGAAAAACTGATCAACGGGATCTTGAGTTTTCACAAAAAGGAAACCGAGTACAAAGGGATCCATGTCACCACGGCCATTGATCCGAACGTTCCGGCCATCGAGACCGACCGGGGCAAGCTCCAGCAGGTTCTGCTCAACCTGATCAACAACGCGTTCCAGGCCATCGAAGCCAACGGATGCCTGGATATCACGGTGTCCCACCTGCCACCCGACAAGATCAGCATCGAGATCAGAGACACAGGCTGCGGCATTCCCGAAGAAAACCTCAAACGGATTCATGAACCGTTTTTCAGCACTAAAAAAGAAAAAATGGGAACCGGCCTGGGGCTGTCCATCACCTATGGCCTGGTCAGAAAGCTGCAAGGGAATATCAGGGTAGAAAGCAGTGAAGGCATCGGTACCATTTTCACCGTCACCCTGCCGGTCAGGATTCAAAAAAAGGACAAGGATGAGGAATGAAAATTATTCTAGTGGATGACGAGACCAAATTCATCAACATGCTGGCCAGAAGGCTGTCCCTGCGGGGGCTGGACGCGGATGTGGCCTGCTCCGGGGACCAGGCCCTGGAAAAAGCGGCCCAAACCCGGTACGACATCGCGGTTCTGGACCTGAAAATGCCGGGAATGAGTGGATTCGCCCTGAAACGAAAACTGCTGGAAAAACATCCGGGCATCAAATTCATCTTTGTGACGGGGCACGGCACCATCGATCAGAACGGGATTCCGGACAAATCCGATGACGTTTTTCTGGCCAAACCGCTGAACATCGACACCCTGATCGAGACCATCCGGCAGCGGCTCGATCCAGACCTTTAATATGGGGAGACCTCAACCATGACATCACATCCCAGCGATCTGATCCACAAACAGGGCCTTCGGTTTTTCGGAGCCGTCAATGCCAGCATTTCCCATGAGTTGAAAAACATTTTTGCCATCATTTCAGAAACCGCCGGGTTTCTGAACGACCTGACCCAGCTGTCCAAGCAGGGCAAACCCTTTGACCTGTCCTTGCTGGAAAACTGCAGCAACAGCATCGCCGAGGAGATCGAACGGGGGTTTGACACCATCCGCCAGATGAACCAGTTCGCCCACAGCGTGGATCATCCGGTCGATGACATCCGGGTCAGCGATGCAGTGGTTCTGGCCGTCAAGCTCACCGGATTTCTGAGCTTTGCCGGAAAAACCCGGCTGGATGATTCTTTGAAGGCCCCATCAAAATCAAAAGACGGTTCTGTTATCACCAGCCCCTTTTTGTTCCAGACCCTGATCTACCGGACCCTGAGCGCCCTTTACCGGGCCCTGGACACCAGCGCGGAACTGACTCTGTCACTGCGGGATTCAGACCCGTCTTCGGTCACCCTGGTTTTTTCCCATGACCGGCCCGCGGATCTCACCGGTTTTCCAGATATCCGGACCGCTGAAGTGGCCGAAGTTCTCCAAGCGGTATTCACAAAGACCGACACCGGAGTGGAACTGACCCTTCCAAAGGAGAACACCGGCCTGAAGGGCCTGGCAGCTGATGCATGAATCACGCAAAACAAAACAATCCATAGACCAACCCATAAATTTTGGAGGCAGCCATGACCGACACTGAAAAAATCCATCTCTTACTGGTGGACGACGAAGAAAAATTTCTCAACGCCCTGACCGAACGGTTGAAACTCAAATTTTTTGACATCACGCCGGTGACCAACGGGGCCGATGCCATTGAGGTGGCAAAAAAAGCCCGGTTTGACGTGGCTGTGGTGGACCTGCAGATGCCGGGCATCGACGGGGTCCAGCTGCTGGAAACCCTGAAGAAGAGCCACCGGTTTCTGGAAATCATCATCCTGTCGGGCCATGCCACCATTGACACGGCTGTGGCATGTACAAAGCTGGGTGCGTTCAAGGTGCTGGAAAAACCCTGCGGGTTTGACAAGCTGGTGGAAACCATCAAAGAGGCCTATGAATCCCGGCTGAAAAAAAAGTTTGAAAACGATACCCAGCGCATGAAAAAAATTCAGTCTCTGGCATTCGGTCAATCACCTCTGGGAATTCTGCGGGAACTGCACAAAATGGATGACAACCAGAAATAACGGGCTTTGACCCGATCGCAACAACACAGACTTCACCTGTTATGGGCTTTGACCCGCAGCACCTCACCTGGCGATTGAAAGGTGAGGGCTTTTCGGCTCCGGACCCGCCCAGCGGGGGATGGGGTGCCC